>Ga0209728_1000601_pt1 | contig 27154 bp, 58 predicted proteins | sample RifGroD1_FD_183997 | JGI IMG/M metagenome (GOLD analysis project Ga0209728, IMG submission 183997) | Groundwater microbial communities from Rifle, Colorado, USA - Groundwater D1 (SPAdes) (version 2) | ecosystem: Environmental > Aquatic > Deep subsurface > Groundwater | place: Rifle, Colorado... | reverse complement strand
GAGTGCCATTAGATACTGTTTTAGTAATTGCTGATACCTTTGGCCCAAGTGAGGATATGGACGGTTTAGTTTCGGCTTTAGAGGATTGTGAAGAAGGATTATATTAAGTAATACGATCAAATTATATGTTCATCGGATAAGTAAAGGAGGATAATAATCTGAATAAACTTTATATAACCGTTACAAAAATAATTGTAACGGTCTGTTTTCATTTATATATTACATCAATATTAATTCATGCACCATAGAAGATAATAAAATAAATATAAAAAATAAAGGAGTGGATTAATTATAAGTGATTTGGTAGGACAAAAGCTTGGTAAACTTTTTGTAAAAGGAAAGGATATAAACAAAAGTAATAATAGGACAATATATTATATATGCGATTGTAGTTATGGAACAAAAGATTATTTAACAACAGAAAAAGAATTATTATCTGGAAGGAGGTCGTGTGGATGTATAAGAAAACGAAAGGGGTTTAATGATTATAAAACTATAGGAGATACTACTATAATATATTTTAGAAATAGATATGACGAAATAATTAACCAAGAATATATTGATACTGAGGATTTGCCAAGACTTATAGAATTAAATTTCCACTGGACAATTGTTAAAGTCAAAAACACAGATGATGAATACTATGCTAAATATATTGAGTATTATAAAGACGAAAATGGAGAAAAGAAAACAAAAAGTTATTATTTACATAGGACGATAATGAATGTAACAGATCCAGATATACCTGTAGACCATAGGGAGTTAAAAAATCATGGTTCGCTTAATAATAGGAAATCTAATTTGAGAGTTGTGGAATTTAGAGAAAATAGTACAAGTAGAAAAGGAAGAAATAAAAATAACAAGTCTGGCTATAGGAATGTAAGTAAAATAGATAATAAATGGCATGTTCAACTCCAAATTGAAGGAAAGAATACTTGTTTAAAGAAATTTCCATTAGATCAGTTAGAGGAAGCAGGAGAATACGCTGAGAAAATGCGAGAGAAATATTATGGGAAAGAATTTGCTGGTAAAAGTTAATACATAATAAATGTAAAATAATTATTTGTAAACTATAGACATAAGTGATAAAGTTTGATATTATTAGGGTAGATATTAGAAATGTTATATTTACCCTATTTTAATAAAAGGAGGTGTCAATAATGAGTGAAGTAGAATTACTTCTCATGGAACGATTACAAGAGTATATATCTACGCCATTTTACTGGAATACTATAGAAGTGTACTTACAAGACATAAAAAACTACATATGTAAGGCTAAACACAAATGTCATAATCTTGATAGATGTGATGTATATATGGACGTATGGAATAAACGAGATCACATCGAAAGGATTCTATATTTTATTGATTATCCTGAGAAAATTGATTCAATTCACATTGATAATAAGTGTGTTGGCTCTGAAATAATTCCTATTCCATTTATTGAAGATGGGCAGCATAGATTTTTAGCAAGTGCTTATAGAAAAGAAAAGTATATTCCAACTATTTACAATGGTAGAATAGATTTGTTGGATTATTTAAAAGGAGATAGTAATGAGAAACCACAATGGTGGTAAATGCGACAAAGGAGGTAGTTGAAAATGAATGGAGAGCTTAAAATTCATAAAGATAGTAACCATATAGTGATTACTTATATAGACAAAAGTTTTGGAGTATTTGGAATGGGATCGGCAACTATTTCTAATATGAATTTTTTAGGTAATGAGGAATGGTTTTTTAATCGTTTGTTTGTCCATGAAAAGATGAGAAATCAAGGCGTAGGTACTATGCTTATGAGTGAATTAGTTAGAGTATTGGATGAAGATAAAATTGTTTTAGTTAATGAAGTTAATCCTTATGGTGATTTAGATTATAATCAACTAGTAAGTTTTTATAAAAAATATGGATTTGTAGATATGGAAATTGAGGGTGGATTAATTAGATATCCTAAAAATTAAGGAGTGAATTTAACATGAGAAAGATAAGGTTAAGTATTGAATTTGAGGCAGAAGAAGGAGATTTTGATAAACTTGAGAATTATGGAATTAATAATTTCGTAAATGACGTTAAAGATGTTCTTGTGAATGGGATAGAATTTCCAAATGGAATTATAGTCAAGTGTGAAGAGATTATTGATATTTCAGTTGAAGAGGATTAAGTTATAGCATCAAATGATGTTTTTATGCTAAGTAATGAGTTAGATAATTGGAGTAAATGGAAGCATTTAAGAGTATAGAGGAGGAACAAAATTATGAATCTCAACGAGTTGAAAGAGATAGTCGATGAATTAGTTGAATTAAATGGAGCTGGAGAATTAGAAATTTATAAATATGGAAGCAGTATGTGGGCAGAGAAGGTAAATAGTGCCTTAAGTGTTGAAATATTATATGGAAGAGATTTTTATTCTTTAGATAAAGAAGATCATCGATATAGACATATGAGCGAATCTGAAATAGACAATGTTTTTAATTATGGTGAAAGAGTAATTAGATTAAGATAGAAAGTAGGATGTGTAAATCAATGGAACAGTCCTATGCGTTTTTCAGCGATCAAAGTAATTATCCAAATTGGGAATTTTATTTGGTTAATTTTCAAGATAAAAAATATATGAAGATTGCCAAAAATAGTTATTACTACGAACTATGTTTACATTTGTTTTGTAAGGACTGGTCATATGCAGAGAGTAATTATAAAATACTTTCTACATATAAAGAAGTTAATAATCTGGATGAATGGGATGGTTAAAAAACCCCCAAAATCAAAGAATCGTATGATAGGCAGGAGGCAAATTATGATTGGATATGAAATACAATGTAAATATCCATATAGTTATGATAATTTAGGTAAACAATTAGATAGGGCGTATAAAACCATACAACTTACTGAACCTCATGAAGCAGGAGAAATTTTAGATGACTATTGGATGATTTGTTGTAATGAAGTTTGGTATGAAGAAAGAAATGAAGAGAACATTGGTAAATTTAAAGCAAAATATTATGTTAAAGTGATGGATATTAGGTATTTTGATATTTTTGCAACGGATATAAATTATAATAGTCGAGATGATTTAAAAAAGTTAGGTACAAAACTAATAAATCGTGGAAATCAATATATAGGAACAGTTAATTTATATAAATATATTGGTACTAATTATCCAGAATATTTTTAAAGGAGGATTAAAACAATGTGTGAATTTTGCGATGCTATAAAAGATAAAAATAAACAAATTACTTGGCAACTCAGAAGTACATATGCAGATAATAATATCTGTGAATTTGTAAATGATACTACTTGTAGTCTATGTAATGGATGTAATATGGGATTCAGTTTAAAAGGATTTCACCATGAAGGAAATACTTATGTTGGTGTAGAATATAAACAAGTGTTAAAATCTACAGAAGGAGAAGAGATTATTATTTGGCCTTTTAATGAAAGCATACAATTTAATTTCTGTCCTGTTTGTGGAGATCAGTTATCAAAGAAGTTAAAACATTGGAAGGAATATCATGAACATCAAATATCAGTAGATGATAGAGAGTAAAATATGAGGAGGAGTATAAATGAAAGTTTATGTTATTTTAGAGTCAACTAGTTATAGCGATTATGAATTTTGTGGAGTACACGCCACTAGAGAACAAGCTCAAAAAAGACTTGATGAGATTGTAAAAGAAATTCCAAGACAAAAAGATAATTTATACATTGAAGAATATGAATTGGAGATTGTTGGTTAAAATCTTGCATTTATATTATTTAAAGAGGTGAATGTTTTAATGAAACAAACTTGTAGCAATTGTAAAAATCATGACTGGGAATCAAACAATCATAGATTAGACCATTATTGTTTAGATTTTCGTCCAGAGTTTAAAGAATGGAAAATTAATGAGACAAACGATTATTCTTGTTGGGTTCCTAAATCAAAATAGCATGAATGGAGATATTTATCTTATGGAAAATTATCCTCAAAAACTAATTCAAGCTGTAAATGAATATTTGGAAAAACACAAAGGTTCTAAGTTATTTCATTATGATTCTTATACTAGCGCACCATATAAAGACAAATCTATTACCCAAACAACATATCGTGCTTATATATTATATGGTAATTTATTTGAAGTTATGGGATATACAATATGTTCAAAATCTGAATGGAATTTTGATGAAGTAACAAAAAGTTCAATGATTGCATGGGAAATTAAAGAGTGTTATGAGAAGTCGGGGTGGCCTTGGAGTTAGCTTAAAACAACCATTTGGTTTGATAATTTGGAATTTACTACTAGAAAAACCAAACAATTACATGTATAATTAGGCATGAGAGGTGTAAATCATGCAAAATATTATTAATTATATTAAAATCTCAAACAACCCTAATGAAATAAAGCAAATATTAAAACCATTAAAAATTAAAGAAGTTGTTAAGATTGCAAAAGGTTTGAATCTGCCAGTAAGGGGTAATGAGAATAAAACTGAGATTATTGGTAATATTATTTTAGGGATTATAAAATAGCAAGGAGAATAAATTTAATGATGTTTTCTGTTTTTGCAAAAGATTTTATCCACGGTACTGTAGTGCAACATAATATGACTGTAGAGGAAATTGTTCAATTATTTACTGATTGGAATGATGGGAAGGATATTGTAGTTAAGAATACAGTCATAAAGAATATTAGCATTGAAACAATTAGTGTTAAAGAAACTGGAAGGAATGATTAAAATGGGTGTTCAATGCAAAGGATGTTGTATGTTAATAAGTTCAAAATGTACTAGAATTAATGGTTGTTGGATGCAGAAAGGGGAAGGTGAATATTGAGCCAGATATATGTAAAAGTTATTCTCACAAATGAATCTGGTCAATGGTTATGGGTAGTACAAGATATTGAGACAAAAGAATCATTTAAAGAATTTTATACTTATCTAGAAGTAGAAAAATATTGTAATGACAATGGATATGAGATTAAACTTTTTGGTAAAAATACTAAGAATGGTAAATGTAAAAATAAAATTTATTAAAGTGGTTGACTTATTGATTGAGGGTATGGTATGATATGGATAAGAAGAAATTTGAGAGGTGGAATAAATTAATGGAAAGAGAGAAGTCATATGTATACTTTATTTCCCTGTTAACTGAAAATTGTTATGATAATTATGTAGAAGGCAAATATATCGAAGGTGATGGATTACCTGTTTGTGTGGATTTTTCTGTTGCAAAACATTTTAATAATATTGAAGATGCTCATAAATACGCCAAAGAAAAAGCGAATTTAAAATTAGGTGAGTATGCTATTCATGGATTTTATATTTAAATACTAAACCTTCGAAAATTAAGGTTCAACGTATACGTATTTAAGAAAGAAGGTTAAATAAATGGAAGACCGCACAACTATTGAACATGAAAGTTTTGCAATGTTAGGACTCACAAGGAGTTCATGTAGTTTTAGCCAAAATCTATTTGGAAGTTCTATTCAACATAGTCATACTATTAAACTCAAGATTGCTCCTGCTAAAATTGATCGAATGTTAAATAGAGATTGGTTTCATGCTAATACAAAACCATATATTGAGGTTGAGATGTCATATTCACAATTTGCTGAAGCAATTACATCAATGAATGTGGGAGATGGAGTACCTGTTACACTTAGACGATTAGATGGAAAAACGATTGAAGACTGTCCACAATTTGATAAACGGCAGGAATTTGAAAAAGAATTTGAAAAGGAAATGCTTAAAATCGGTAAATCACTTAGGGTACTAACCGAACAAGCCGAAGCATTATTAAGTGAGAAAAAACCACCGACTAAAGAAGATAAAGAAACTATTCTTAAAGGAATTAAGGCTTTAAGACAGGAAATTGAAAGTAATGTTCCTTTTATTCAAAGTAGTTTCAATGAGCAGATGGATAAAACAGTCCTCGAAGCAAAGGGAGAATTTGAAGGTTTTGTTATGCATAAAGTAATTTCTACAGGATTAGAAGGATTGCAGAAAGAATTTAAAATGCTTGGTGATAAATAAGAATAATCAAATTATATTATTCTTTTAAGGGAGGAGTAAAAATTGTTTCATATTTATAAGAGAGATGACAATGGAAATGAGACGCAATTAAAGTTCATTAAGATGGAATTAACTAAGGAAGATGCAATTAAAACATGTCAAGAATTAAATAAAGAATACTTCGGACAAGGTGGTTATGCACCATATTGTTATTTTGAAAAGTGATCACATCAAATTATTTTTAATCGTTTTTTTAAGGAGTGTAATATTATGATTATTAGTTTTGAAAAAATAGTTGAAAGATTTATATCTGCATATGGAATAAGAGCAGTAGTTTTAAAGACGAACTTTATTAATGAAAGCGAATGTCAACTATCTTTACGGGGTGGATTCACAACATCTATAAAGATAGTTGAAGATAAATTATATAAAGATGAGGTATTATATTGTAAAGTTGAGGAATTATTTAATTAGATAGATTGAAGTATAATGAGTTGAATAGATTATTATAAAGGAGGAAATTGAGATGATGTATAAATACATCAATGAACCACATGATGATATTCAAAAAGAGGTATTATGGAAAACTGCTTCAATACTTGTTAGTTATTTAAAACCTGAAGATGATACAAAATTAAGAGAAGAATTTAATGTTTATAGAGATACTCATGCTGAAAAAGATGAAGCATTTGAACCTTGGTATGTATGGATTATGAATAGGCTTGATGTAAGTGTTATGATTAAAAAGTAATACCAGAAAAGTGTGGTTTTATATCATGAGCAGAAAGGAATGATTTTAAATTAATATTTATGGTTTCACAGGCCATACTGAAGAATATTATGAAGATATTATTAGTAAATGTATTCGCAATCATTTTAGCAATTGGAACGCACATTATCATGAAATTATCAAGGGTACTGTTTTTGAGGATTGTATTCTTAATAATAACCTTATTAAAATTACATCTTGCGAAGCAGGAATATTTAATATTGAATTCTTTACGAGTGATATGAAGTCAAGATGTTTGACTTATGTGGATATTCACAAATTGAATCGTTAATTATAGTTAAAAGGAGTGATAAAGTAATGTTAAAATTCAAAGTTGGAGATGAAGTGACAGTTGATAATATTAAATTTATGTTCGATGATTCAGAGGGAGAAGTAAGATTTATTGGTGCAGTTGGAGAAATTATTGAAGCTGTAGATGGTGTTAGTAATCCATATCAAATAAGGTTTTACAATAAAGATATTCAGAAAGTTAATGAAGAAATGGGTAGTAGATTATTTTATGAATCTGAGTTATCTTTTCTGTAATCAGCAAGATATTTCAAAAGGAGGTGATACAATGTCAAAGAATAGCATTGGTATTAGAATTATTGCAGAGGATATTATGTTTGGTGGAATTAATAATAGCAGGGACTTAGAAAATAAAATTCAGGGCCAATGGGAATATAAGAGTAATAAAGGTTTTGAAGATGTAAATATTGCAATTCAAAAAGGTTTAAAACTAGGGAAAGGCAAACCAGATAGGGAAATTGAGTGTATTGCGATGTATTTGGAGAGCGTTTTTAAGAAAGTAAAAGCCACACCAATGAAAAAGTGAGAAAGGAGATAATTTGTTATGAATATGAATAATATTCAGATGTTAACTTTGTCATTATGTGGGATCATGTGTGCAATGTTAGGTGGAGGAATTGGATTGCTTATTGGGTATTGTCTTTTTTACAAGAAGTCAAAATCTTGTGCTTATCCAAAAATATCAAAGACTTTTATTGAAGTTGATTATTATGGGAAGAGGTAGATTAGAAAGTAATTGAAAGAGAGGTGATTTAAAATGAATGATAATGAAGAAAGATTTTTATTAGATGAAGATAGTATTTGCTATGGATGTCAGTATTATAGTGATGATGGAGGTTGTGATAGTCAACAGTCATGTATTGAAGGGAATATGAACGGTTATAGAATGGATGGGTAATTTCCCAGAAAAATCTAGTTTTATTGCTTTAGAAAGGAGATAAATTTTATGCCAAAGATAGTATGTGCATGGATAAATTGTAAATATAATTCCTTTGTTGTAACTGAAGAAATCAAAAAAGAAATAAGAAAAGGTTTGACTTTGAGTGGGTCAGGTCAATGCCAGAGCGAAAAAACTATTGTACTTTCGCTAGAAGAAGATGAAGACGAAGATGGGTTACAATGTGAAAATTATGAAGACGTAGCCAAATTTGATGGGCAATGAAAGGGAATAAACATGGATGAAATGCTAGAGATTGTAATATGTAGAGATTGCAAACAACCTGAGTATTACGGTATGATGCATTGGCTCAGTGGTCATACAGTTTGTAGAAAATGTATATATGAAATTTGGAAGAAACAATCTAATTATAAATGGAAACCTAGTGCTACAGATTATGTATTTCCGTTATATGAAGATAGATTAGATCAGAGAAACAAGTAGATTGAATCGAGGAATTTAAAGGAGGAATTTTTAATGGAAGAAATAATTAGACAATATTTAAAAGATCATCTTTGCATTAATGTCAAAGAAGAAAGTTATGGATTTAATGGAAGATGCATGACATTTGAACTAATGTTGGACGACGAAGTAATTTCTAGCGATTCATTTGATATAAAAAGAGACGAAGGATAAATCTAAGATTTCAATTGAAGGGAGAATTTTTATGACAACAAGATTAAAAGGAGTAACTGTTGCGTTCGGTCATGACATAAGAGAAGATGATGCAGAGTGGGTTATTAATGCAATTAAAATGATTAAAGGAGTTATGGACGTTAAACCAATTGAAAGTCAAAGTCAAGATTGGATTATTGAATCGAGAATTAGGATGGATATTCGTTCAAAGATATTAGATATACTTAAACCATAAATCTTCGATTTTAATTGTTTCAAGTTGGCAATACTATTCCTTATATTAATAAACAGGAGAGTGTAATATGAAATTAAATGTAGTTGGTGATAATACTGTCAATATTGAAGGACTTACTTTTAGACAGTTGGCTTTAGTAGAAAAAGCAATAAGAAATGCCAGTAAAGAAGGTGGATACAAAATCGACATTGATGATTTAAATTTAGTTATGGATGGATTTAATACTGTAGATATTAAAAGAGACTTCTTTAATCTCGAAAAAGAAAAGGTGAAAATAGAAGCAAGTTGCAAAGAAATAATGAAAAATTGTAAATAAGGTAAAATACTCACTCTATCGGATTATTTACATTTAATTGCAATAATTATGTTTGATGCAAACTAAAAATAATAAATTAGGAGAAAGAAAATGATATTTGTTACAGGAGGATTTACATGGTTCAATAGATATATCAAAACTTAATACTACTAATTTTCCTATTCAAAAAGAACTGACTAAAAATGATTATATAATTGTAGCAGGTGACTTTGGTTTAGTTTGGGATGGTAGTAAGAAAGATCAGTATTGGTTAAATTGGTTGCATAATAAAAACTTTACCACGCTGTTCGTTGAAGGCAATCATGAAAATTTCGATTTATTAGATAATTATCCAGTTGCAGAATGGAATGGAGGCAAAGTACATTTCATTAATGATAGTGTTATTCATTTAATGCGAGGGCAGGTATACAATATCAATGGAACAAAAATATTTACTTTTGGTGGGGCTGATTCAATTGATAAAGATCATAGAACTGAAGGTAAGTCATGGTGGAAGAGAGAATTACCATCCAATAAAGAATATGAGGAGGGTTTAGATAATTTAGAAAGGCATAATTGGCAAGTTGACTATGTTATTTCTCATGATTGCTCTCAGAGTGTATTTGAAAAACTAATGGCAGGACTATGGGTTAAGAGTTTAACACCCATTAACAAGTATTTTGAAGTCTTAGAAGAGAAGTTGGAATATAGACAATGGTACTTTGGACATTATCATGAAGACAGATGGATTGATGAGAAGCATAGATTAATTTATAATGATATTGTGATGTTATAGATTATCTTTTATGTAAAATAATGCTTGACAAGTGATCAAGAAATAATATACACTTAACTCATGGAAGTTCGAAAACACATATCCAAACATTGAAAGGATGTGAAATACAAATTGAGGATAAGGCCATACATAACTAAGTAACTTTTATTTAAACCGTATAAACTAAAAAATAATAAAATTTAGGAGGATAATATTTTTGGGAGAATATAATTTAATAGAAAATACAAGTAAAGTCTATTTTAATGGTGGTATTTGGGAAAGCAACAAGTGTGGAAAATTTGAAATAATAGCAAAAACTGATAGAAATAGAGTTGATAAAAGAGGATATAAAGAGTATACCCATTACTTATGCAAATTTGAGGATGGAACTATTGTAGAAGCCAAAAAATCAGAGATTAAAATTGGCAAGGTTAGGAATCCTAATTGTCCTTCTATTTGTAACATAGGATATTTGGGAATAGGAATGTGGAAATTTTATATTAATCAAAAAGCAACAAAAGAATATTCTATATTTGCAGGTATAATCAATAGATGTTATAATCCAAAATCTACTTCTTATCAAGAATATGGGGCAATAGGAATTACGTTAGATAATGAATTACATAATTTTCAAAATTTTTGCAATGCAATTTTACAATTTTCCAATTACGATAAATGGAAAAATGACAAAAATAATATTTGGGAAATAGATAAAGATGAATTATGCGAAGAACTAAATATACATCCAAAAATTTATTCAAAGAATACCTGTCAATTTATATTACAAAAAGATAATTTGGCAGAAAGAAATAAAAGAGTTAGTACTACAGGTTATACTTACATAGGAATTAGTCCAGATCAAATTGAATATGAATTTACTAATATAAGAGAATTTGCAAGAGAACATAATCTTGATGATACTCACATTGGAAACTGTATTAAAGGGAAAGCTAAACAGCATAAAGGATGGGAGTTTAAAACAAAAAATCTATTTGAAATTGCGCTCAGAAATAGATATAGGTTCTTATTTAATGAGTTAATATCTATAGAAGGGCTTTGGGATTTGTCGATAATAGATTTAGATTCAATTTATAAAACTCTAAATTCTGAATTGAAACAAGTAGAAGAAAAAAGTTTGAAAATAAAGAAAGAGTTAAATACGAAGATTGAAATTGTTAAATATATTACTAAAGTTAAATTAAAAGAAAATATAAATAAAAGATCATGGAAAGTAAGTTGAATAAAATAAATGAAATTACATACTATTATCTAAGAATTTTATTAGAAAGGAGTGAATAAAATTGACAGATGAAGAATCATTGCAATTAACAATGGAAGACAAATTAAAATTAGTCGCAGACCACATTGAAAATATTACTGATGAAGAGTTTGAAAAAGAATGTGGACATCTTTTCATTGATAAAGACAGTATAGAAAGTCCTTGGCATCCATCAAAACAAAATAGTTTTTATATTTGTTGGTATTGTGGTAAAGATGGCAATGCTCATTTATGTACCGATGGAATGGGCAGAGGATTTTGTCCAGATTGTAGAGAAAGAGCAGAGAATGAATTTCTTGATTGGGAGAATATAAAGTAGAGGGAGAGTTGGTAAGATGAGTAGAGAAAATGATTTAATTAAACTTATCGAAACAATGGAAAAAGATATTCGTGAAATATTAGAGAACCTAAATAGTCCTGACCACATTAGAAAATATGCAACCTGTCTTGTGTTGGATATATGTCATTTAAGATTGATTGCTGAGAGTGAATAGAACAAATATTTCGAACTTATAGCAAGGAGGGAAAAAATGAGTTATGGAAGAGATCCTTTTTATATTTATGATGGTGGAGATTATTTATTCTTAGATGGAACAACGGTAGGAGAAGATGTTATTAATGCTTTTCTTTATAAGGTATTGCTAACTGGACGCAGAGATGAATTAACTAAAAGATTACAATGCGGTAAAAAAGTATGGGTCAAAACTGGTATGGAAGATCAAGAAGATGAAATCTTTAAAAAGTTGTTAGGCGAGTAAAGTTTAAAAATAAAGAGGTGATAATAATTAGTGAATATGTATATTGGTATGTATGATGAAAGTAATATAGAATTACATTGCATAAAAGTTCCAGCTAAAGATTATGGAGATGCTCACAGAAAGTTTATTAAGTATCTTAAAAACAATATTAGTAGTGTATTGATTGAAGATAATGTTTACATAGTAGAATCTTGGTTATTAAAAAGTATTTAAAAATTATAGGTGATTTTAAGGAGGAACAAATAAAAATGTATAAATGCAAAAGATGTGAAATATCTTCATCAGCAATAGAATGGAATACGAGAACAAAAATAAAATTAGATGTTGATGATATTAATTCAATCGAAAAAAATGATTATGGAACTTACTTTTATTGTCCTAGTTGTAGTAAATCATCTGATAGAGAAGATATTGAAGAAACATTAGATGATGAATGTGACAATGAATCTATAATAATTATTACGAAAGATGAAGACATTAAATGGTTGTTGGAAGAGATTTTAAAAGCAGGTAGATATGCAGAGGTAGATTTTGAAAAGATTACTGAAGTAGCTAGACGCAATGGATATATAATTGATGATGATTTAGACCTTAAAGAAATATAAAAAAGAAGGAGTAAATGTAATGTTTAAAAAATTTAATAATAACCTAAACCGCAGTCCAGTAGGAGCAATATGGGGTATATCTTTTGTAATAATTTTAATGATATTAATTATTTTATTTTTACCAGGAGAAACTATGATTCCGAAGAATCAGTTAGTATTTATCTTAGCATTTGTAGGATTGTTTTTCAATTTTGCAATTTCTAGTATAATAGTAGCTTCTGGTGAAATAAAACAAGTAAATGTTACTTATGTGTGTCCAACTGCAAGGAAATATATGAACGAAAAAGAGATAAAGGAAATTGAGAATGTTTAATAAGCAATTAACCATAGACAAATACATATTTCTAGTTACTATATGTATTCTAATCAACCTCTTAGAATCATGGTATTTTGGTTTAAATTGGGAAGCAGTTTCAATAGCAGAACATATATGTAATTGGTTGACAGCGATTCCTTTTGCGATAGTTTCATTTTTGTTTTTCTTTAGCAATGATTATAAAGATGTGATTAAGGGGCAGTTGATCATGTTTATTATGGTGATGATTTATGCTGTAGTTTATAAGTTATTATTGGTGTAAAAAGGAGATAAATAAATGAGCAATATATGTGTCATTCTTGCGGAGAAGAACTTCCATTAGATCACGCTTGTAAAATGAGAATTGAGGAAGATGGTAATATTTCTAGTTATCATCTTAATTGTCCACAACCTAAAATATGCCCTGATTGTGGTTATCATAGAAATGTATGTGAAGAATGTTGTGAGTAAAAGGAGGAAAATAGGAGGAGTGTTTAGTTAATGTGCGAGAACAATAAAGAACACAAACATAATACGATTAATATTTTACCTCAAAGTCCTGTTGCTTGGTTTTTCATAATGTGGATTGGAATATTCTTTGCTTGTGCATGGGGAGGAAAATAAATATTAAAGTAATAATTTAAAGGAGGACAAAATAATGTTTAAATTAGAATTGTCAAAAGTTTCAGGGATTTTAGTTGAGCAATCAAAATTATTTGAATGCGATTTAAAAACTGCATGGGAAAAGTGGATGCATCCTGCTATTACTGAACAATTTACATACGAAGAAGTTAGATTGTTTATAGAGAGTAATAAAAGGAAGTGTAATAAGTGTTAATTAATCTAAAAGAGTTAATAGACGAAATAGAAAACCAAGACAGTGATCCTTTCAAACACATAGAAAGAATAAGTTTTGAAAATTATCTTCATAAATGTTCATATTGTTCTAAGTGGGAGAATGGTGATTGTTTAGAAAAATCTTTACCAAATAATTGTAGTTGGGATGGTATTATGCCTATTACTAAAGAAGATAAAAAGAGAGATAGAGATTAAATTATTGGATTTGATTGATTTAATAGAGATGGTTTGTGACTGGAAGGCATCTACTTTGAGACATAATGATGGAAATATTTTAACTAGCATTGATAAGAATCAAGATCGTTTTGGTTATTCAAGTGATATGGCAGGGTGCTTTAAGAATACTGTTAAGTTGTTTGAATAGGAAAAACAAGTCTTTCGAAAGGTTAAAACAATTTTTATTATGGCATACTATATACGTATGGAAACTAAAGGAGAGTAGTAATGAGTAAGAATACTTATGGTGGTAGTGCAGTCCCAAATGGAGTAATGTTTTCTGACATGGATAATTATGCTATCGCAGTCAGAGGAGAAGATGGAATAATAAAAACAATCATGGAAAAAGAAAAATCTTATATCCCAAGAATATTGTTTAAAATACCTATTGTTAGAGGATTTGCAATGTTTTTAGATATTAGTGTTTTTAACAAACTATTTAAAACTATGGAATTACTAACATTATCTGAAAAACCTAAATCAAAATTAATTAAAGCACTTTACAATATATTAGGATTAGGTTTTAGTGCATTTTTACTATATACGCTTTTCTATTTTCTGCCTAAGTATATATCATTATTTTTAGTAAGGATAATTCCATTTCTAAATGTAAACACAGTTTCATCTGTTATTTTTATGGCAATATTTATTGGTTATATAATGACTGTTTTTTCACACTTTCCAATGGCAAAAGAATTAAAGTATTTTCATGGGGCAGAGCATAAGGTTATTAACTGTTATGAAAATGGAGAAGATGTAAAAATTAAAAATGTAATAAAACATTCTACTTTACATCCAAGATGCGGAACGTCTTTTATTGGTCTATTAGTATTAAAAAAATTGTTAATCTTTAATGTGATATTCTTTTTTATAGTCGCTCCTGTATGGGTAAAGACCTTTGCGATAATTTTCTTATTTAGTTTGACATATGAAGCGTTTCGTTTAATGAATAGAAAAGATATTAAAATTTTAAGTCCAATTAAAAAGTTTGGATTATGGATGCAATCTTTTACTACAGCAGAACCAACACATGACCAACTTGAAGTAACTATAGTTTCATTTAATTTATTATTTAATAATAGAAAAGGAGGTTTTAATGTTTAAAATTAAAAATTATTGGAGAAAATTCTTTGTAATCCAGTCAGGAGCGATAATATTTTTATCAATAATTGGATTGCCAATAAATATTGAAGGTATGTATTGGTGGATGGGTATTGCATTTGTAGATATGGTTGCTACTCATCCTGTATTTTACGAAGAGGAGGAAAAAATAAATGTTAGGAAAATATCTTAAAGATTTAGATATACAAGAGGATAAGACTCCTCAAGGGTGGTGTCCTAATGATGACAGACAAAAGTTTTGGGATAAAGATAGAGAAATCTATGGATTCGATTCTAGAGAAACATGGAGTTTGGATTTTACATTTAAATTATGGTTATATGAAAGATTGTCTATGTATAATGAAATAAATTGTGTTGATACATCTTTTCATAAGTATGAGTTTAAAGGAGAGACAATTACGTTTCAAGAATGTATTGATAGGATGTTAGATGGTTTAAAGATTGAGTTGACTATTGATGAATATCAAAGGAATGATGAGCAAAAAGAAAAGGTAGAAGATATAGTTAATATATTTGCATTGTGTTTGCCTAGTTTGTGGTGGTAGGTGATTAAGATGTTATAATTGATAATGGAAGGAGGTGTTTATAATGTAGAAATAAATATTTTTAGTTAGGTATAGGACAAAATGAAATTGTCTATACTAGTCACAAGGGAATAAGTAAAAAGGAGTGATTAGTATATGCAAAATGTAGTAAATAAAGTTAAACAAACCAATCAACCACAACAATTAATCAGAGGTGGAATTTACATTGTAAATCTTCCTAATAGCGGAGGATCAATCCAGTCAAAGCAACGCCCATGTGTGTTGGTTAGCAATAATTCTTGTAATAATTTCAGTCCAGTTTTACATGTATGTCCTCTTAGTTCTGTGACTATTAAGAAAAAATTACCTACTCACATTACGGTCGAAAGGGTGAAAAGTGGGCTTTTGAAGGATAGTATTGCACTTTGTGAGCAAGTAATTCCTGTAAATAAGAGTGATATTATGAATCAAGTGGCGTTTTGTGACGAAGATACTATGTTGAGAATTTCAAGAGGAATTAAGGTGCAGTTTGCTTTGGAGTGATATAAAAATAAATATATAGAAGGAGAGATATAATTTAATTGTTGATTACTAAAACAGTAAAAATGAAGTGGAGTAACCGCAATGTAATTTGGTATAAAGAAAAAGGTTATATATTTACAAATTACAAAGATGAATTTGAAGTCAAGGTGGAAGATTTGCCAGATGGTTCCAATGTATTTGTTGAAGTTGAATGTGATGGTTGTGGGGAGATATTAAAAGATAAACAATGGATAAAATATAAAAAATGTGTACGAAATGACGGGAAATATTATTGCAAAAAATGTGCTGTTAAAATATTTGGGCAAGAAAAGACATTATTAACTAAGTTAAAGCAGAGTAAATCTTTTGAACAATGGTGTTATGGTAATTTATTAGAAAAAGAGGCAGATAAGATATTGTTGAGATGGTCTTATAACTTAAATATTGATAAAAGTGGTAAATTTCTAACCCCTAAAGATATTAGTTACGGTTCTCGGGGGTTAGATAGAAAAGGATATTGGTTCAATTGTTTAGATCATCTAGATCATATACCAGAACAAAAAAGAATAAGTGCTTATACAAGTGGTAAAAGTAACATAGATTGCAATCAATGTAATTCAATATCTTTAACTCATCATCATTTGATAAAATACTTAGTAAATAAAGAAGATGAAAATTTATCCATGGGGATTGATAAAAAAATACCAATGAAATGCCCTGATTGTGGATTTGAAAAAAATATGGCAATCAATACTCTTAGAAGACAAGGTTTTAGTTGTAATAAATGCGGAGATGGGGTTAGTTATCCTAATAAAATAGGATTGAATCTATTAGAACAATTAGGCATTAACTTTACTCCTGAATATAGTCCTAATTGGATAAAACCAAAGAGATATGATTTTTATTTTGACTTTGATAATAAAAAATATATACTTGAAATGGATGGTGGTTGGCATAAGAAAGATAATAAATTGTCAGGACAAACCAAAGAAGAATCTAAAATTATTGATGATTATAAAGATAGGTTGGCATTTGAGCATGACATCGAAGTAATTAGAATTGATTGTGAAAATATTGATTTAGAATATATTAAAAATAATATATTGAATAGTAAATTAGCAGGATTATTTGATTTTAATAATATAGATTGGTTAAAATGTCATGAATTTGCTTGCGGAAGTTTGGTTAAGTTGGTTTGTGATTTATGGGAAAAATTAATACATAATACATTAAAAATAGCAGAAGATGTAAAAATTAGCAGATATACAACCATAAAATACTTAAAACAAGGTGCCAAACTAGGATGGTGTAATTATGATCCCAAAGAAGAATTATTAAATAATTATATTAAACAAAGTAAGAAAGTAATATGCCTAACAACAAAGGATGTTTTCAAAAGCGTTAGCGATGCATCAAGAAAATATAATATAAAGACTAGAGGTATATCTTTTTGTTGTGGACATAAGGCCGAATCAGCAGGAAAACATCCTGAAACAGGAGAAAAGATGGTTTGGATGTATTTAGAAGATTATGAGAAGATGACAAAAGAAACGGAGGAATTAAAATAAATATGGATATAATTACTTCACTATCTAAAAAAACAATAAACTTTATTAATAAACATGACTTAATTGATAAAACATTTACTCAAGAAGACTATACATATGTAGAAAATATAATAAAGAAATATCGCCATAAAGAAGTAAAAATTACTTCTGATCATGTCAAACAATTAGCAGAAAACGGAGCAATAATATTCTATGGAGAATTGTTTAAATACTTAATTGTTTTATCTATTGCATATTTCCTAAATATTTTGCTCCCCACTTTCTTCATAATGAATACATTTTCTTCACTTAGGGGATTAGCTGGTGGCGTACATATGAGCACATTTAATAAATGTTTTGCAGTAATGATTGGGTGTTTCTTATCATTAGGATATATGGTTAGTTCAGTACATAACGTACCATTTATCGCAGGTATTCTTATCACAGGTTTAATATGGAGTATATACATAGCACTTAAATATGCACCCCAAGAGCGTTCAGATAAAACAGATAAAGATTGTGATAATGGTGATAAAATGAAATATAGGACGGTTGCGTTTATTATTGTTAGTTTTGTAATTAGTATGATATTAATATTGTTTACTCAAAAATACATAATTGGTGTTAGTATATTTGTAGGAGTTTTACTTGAGATGGTGACAATTACACCTACGGGAACAAGATTTTTTTTATGGTTCGATGGAGGTAGAACATGATAGAGACAGTATTATTTTCAATAATATTTTCACGTCTTAAAGGAAATAAATGGCCTATAATATATAAATTATTAAAACATTGGAGTTTTTACCCTATAATAATGACATGTATATTTAATTTATATATTATATATTCAATGGTACATGGAGATTATAGATTACTTGAATATGCTAAATATATAAAAACTACTTCGATATTATTTTATCTATGTCTTATTTATAAATATAAACTATTTAACATGTCAATATTTTCTAAAATCAAATATGAAAATAGCCATATAATGACCACAGTAACTTCTCCTGTCTCTTTAGGAGTATTATGTATGTGGATAGGATCTGGACTTAATTATATTGCAATGTGGGCAAACAATTGGAAAATGCCTATTTTTTCAGATGTAAGTTTTAGTACTGGGTACTCAAAGATAGATATGTTTAATAATACAATATTGTATAATGACTCTCATACGTTTGGAAATTACACAACAAATCTAATATTTTTAACTGATATATTTGATTGTTTTTATTCAGTTATGAGTATCGGGGATATATTAATTAGAGCATTTGTGGTTTTGATTATCTATTATTCTGTAAAAAATATTAATGATAAAAATATAAATAATATTTGACAAGCGTGTAAGAAAATGATATACTAATTATAAGATAAAGAACGGAGGAATACTATAGTGAGTAATAATATAATTCAAGGTTTGTTAAATTGGATTTGTATATCAATACCAGAATTTACTTTTCTAATAATTATTACGTTGAGAATTATGGGCAGAAAAGAAATGTTAGATGTATATGATATTAAGAACAATGCTATTTCGATTTTAAAAATAGCCATCCCTCCAACTTTTATATTAAATTTCTTACATTACATCGTTGGGACTCCTTTTGCAATAAATAAAATTACATGTTATACTTTTATATACATATTGTTAATTATAGAATTGAGTCTCGAAAAACATTCTTATATAGAATACCCAAAATTAAAACAAAAAGTTTTTGGATTTTTACTCTTAGGAATAATTAGTTGTATCGCTATTGAATTACTAACATATCCTATTATTTTAAAATTGGTTGGGAAAACATTTGAAGAAATACAATTAAATATTTACTTAGTTATTTTATGTACTATACCGTCAAGAATATTAAATTTACTAATTGTAGGGTATATACTTTTAAAAAGAAATAATAAGTTTCAGATAAATTTAGCAGATTATATATTTAACAGTAAATTTTTCTCAAAAATGACAACAGGTGTGGTAATTGGATTAGTATTATTTGAAGTGTATTTTGTTAAACTGTTAACTATTAATAATTTGTTAAATATTATAGACAGCATTTATGAACAATTATTTATAGTTATAGGTGGAGCATATTTAATTCCAGGATTGATTATATCAATGGTTTATATGTACACTAATTATTGTATATATATTAATAATAGTAATAATCAGACTCATCATGAATAATGATAATGTCTGTTTTATTAAAACGATGATGAAAGGAGGTGAAAATAATGACTAAGAAAATTGTTATTGGTTTGGTATTAGTATCCGCATTTGCAGCAGTAGTTTCTTCTGGTTTTGTATGGCATCAGCCATCAACCCCTAATTGTATCGCGTAGTACATACCCAGTTAAGGAGGGAGTAGTAATACTCTCTCCTTTTAAATTACAAAATAATATTTTAAATATATATTGACATATAATCCATCTTATAGTATTATATTTATATAAAGTATGAATTCATAAATTTATATTTGCTTATTAAGAAAGGTGGATGATTAATATGTTCGGTATGAGAAAAAAGATTGAGGTAGTCAAATCAAATGAGGAAAAAGACCTTAAAAAGCTTGCAACTTTAGTCAGAATTGCTGTTGGTCATAATACTATTCCAGAATTCGCAGGAAGAAACGGAATTCCAAACTCTGCTAAAGATATACTTAATATTATAAATGCAAAAATAACTACATACCCAGAACTTTGGCTCCTTCAAAAAATATCTAATGGATCAGAGATGAGAGTATCTTTTGATGAATTAAGAATTGCTTGTGGTTATAGTTTAAATGATGGAGATGTTAATTTAAAAGATATAAAACCATTTTGGGGTGGGTTGTATATGGTGAATTTTGGAAACTTTGTAGATAGTATCCAAGGGGGCATTCGTCCTGCCTGCATCGCGCAAAACAACATAGGGAATGACATGGCTACGATAACTTGGGCCATACCAATTTCCAGTAAGCTCGGTAAAAAGATGCCTATGCACATTGAAATTGGTCAAGAATGCGGCTTGGAAAGAAAATCGGAACTTCTTATAGAACAAATGAGAGTTATTACAAAAAGAGATTTGCTTATAGATGGGCATATTAGATTTCTAGGAGAAGCAAATGATGAGGTAATGAGACAAGTATCTATCGCAATTATGAAACAGGCTGGTATGGTACACACTAAAGCTAAAGAATCTACTGTAAGCAGATTTTTAGATAAACTCAATGAATATGTAAATAAAGAAGAGGAAAGTCGTATCCGTCACCTTCAAAGTAGTAATCGTGGATTAATACTACAAACTGGAAAGTAATATAATTATTATGAAAATAAAATAGATGGTCATTATATCATATATTATTAACTAATCTTTATCATCCTTATTATAATGACCATCTTTATACCAACAAATAAAATCTAAAGAAAGAAGGCCACACCCATGCAGACACTACAAACACTATCCTTACCCCACATTATCCTAAACATAATCTTCACATCTCTTCCAGAAGAATCCTTCATTGCAATAATAGCTTTAATCTTCCTAAAACTAAATAATCTCCTAGACATTTACATGTGGAATAAAAGTCTAAAATGGATTGCATTAGCTGTACTTCCAGTATCCATAATGATAAATATCCTAAAATACATAATAATTGTACCACAGCAAAATATGATGATTTCAACTATGATTATTATGATTTTACTCATGGAATTTATAGTTATAAATAACAGTTATGATATAACTCCATCACTAATCATCAAAACAGCAATATTCACAATCTCAGGTTTCGTAATTGTAGGACTAGTAGAATACTCATATTGTCCAATCATATTTTCATTGTTAGATAGACCACTATCATTCTTCAATGCTAATGTTTTCTATAATTTTCTATTAGGTCTTCCTGCCAGAGTATTATATTTATGTGTCATATCATTTGTTATAATAAGAAGGAATAGTACAGTTCATGTTGATTTGTTTAACTCCATAGTTAAAAACAAATTCTTTGTATATAGTTTACTTTTAATGATATTAGTTAGAATTTCTTTAGTTTCTTATGTTGTAAAATTAATAGAAAGAAACAATATTTTAATTTACATACAATTTGTAGAAAAATTGTATATTATCATTGGGATAATTTGTATTCCAATAATTTTCATAACTTTATTATTGATGTTTGTTAACAATCTATTGTGCAAAGAACAGATTAAATTGCAAGTATATGAGAATATGATTAATTCAAATGGAATTAATGGTTATTAATATAATGGCAATTTAATATCTTAGACAAATAATTAGACAATAATCAAAACAGACGAACAATTTAGAATAAAATGTCGAACATATGTACTATTTTTGTTATGATAGTTGTTGAATAGTGGTTTTCTCAGTGATACAATATTATAAAGGAGGTATTAAGAGAATCAAAAAACAATTTGTATTAATTTCCATAAAATAAAATTAAAGGAGAAGTGAGTGCATGGAAAATTGTAAAAAAGAAGAAAATGAACAATTAATTTGGGTTATTAAAGATCAAGATGGTAATTTTGTCAATAAATCAAGTATAGAAAAATCGAGTAGTAATAAAAAATGGCAATACATAGCATTTAAAACATTCTCCCAAGAAGCAAGGGGATATGTTACCAAAGAATATGCTGAGAAAGCATTGGGCATCTTAAACGAAAAGAAAGCAATTGCCGGATTTGATTTTTCATTTCATATAGAATGTCTTAATTTAGAGAAAATAATTAATGAACATATGCTATTCCGAGGTGATAATTTGGTTGTACATGAGAAAGAATTATTATTAAACCATTGTAGAACGGTAAAAACTAGAATGTGTCCATGCTCCCAAAACCTTGTTTCTTCTGGTGTAATCTAATAGTTTAACATTTGAAGCATGACAAACTGCTCTGAGATCATGCCAATGAGCAGTTTGTTTATAAAAATAAGTATTATTCCTTGACATTATTAGGGAGGTCATGGTATTATTATATTATATAAATGTTAAGATATTGTGACGATAATGTGAAGGAGTGATATTTATGTTAAAAGAAAAATCGGTTGAACTTATTCAAGAACTAAATATTCTAATTAAAGAATATGCATCGAACGACAAGGTAAGAAAAATAATTGTTGAAGAGTTTGACAAAAGAAATATGAAGGGTAGTTTGGCAGTTGGTATTTTAAATAAAAACAGAGAATTATCCACATTAGATATTGATGAAAGTAAAGATTTAATAATGTTGTTTATTTTTACTATGAGTATGTATAGTGCATTGACACATAAGGAGTCAGAAGATAAAGAACCATTGGGAAAAATTGAAGAGATACTAAGAATTGATCCAAAAAATTATTTTAATGAAATTGAAATTGAGAACTTAAATGATTATAAATTTGAAAAGAAAGTAGATAAAAAAGACGAAGTTATTGTTTTTCCTAAAATGAACAGAATTGCTCCTGGATTTTATTCTGGATATATATCAGGAAAACATTTTGCTGAATTAGATGCAGGAAATGAATTTGTCTATAATTTTAAGACTCAGAGAGACCCAATTATTGATGTATATGGAATGAAACGAATACACTTAAACAAAACAAATGCAAAAGAAATTAGAGATGGTGTTATTTCAGGAGATCAGTTCCCAACTACTATAGTAGTAAATGTTCTTAAAGATGGTACAGATGAAATATATTATGATGAAAAAACAGGTGATCTGTCCATTATTTCTGGAACTAAGAATTTAGTTGACGGAATGCACCGGAAGGTCGGAAACAGTTTGGCCTTTGCAGTCAACCCTGATATACAGTTTAATTGGTTATTAGTTGTAATTAATTATAGCGAGATTAGAGCACAAAAATATATGGTTGAAATCAATAAGCAACAAAAAATGAAAGAAGCACATGTTAAGAATATGGATACTTCAAGTCTTGGTAATGTGGTTGTGGATGCTATTAAAGATATTGATACTTCTGAATTTGCAGATCAAATAAAGGATAATGACAAAGAAATTGGACATTTCGAACTTGAACATTTCGGTATGGCAAAGAAGTCAACATTGGCGATAGCCATCGAAGAGTGTTATGGGGATAGACTAACTAACAAACTTCAAATAAGGCCAATTGCAAAGCATATAGCAAATGTCATGGATTATATCATTGGATTGAATGTTGAAGCATTTATGGAGCATCCTGAAGCAACTCAGAAGGTTAGTTATATCAATCATAAGAACATGTTCGCAGGATATATTGCATTATCTGAACGGTTATATGGTGTTAAAAAGTGGGAATATATACTTGAAGAGATTTTAGATAAAATAGATTTCAGTATGGAAAATCCATTCTGGGATGATATTAAATTAAGTAAAGAATCAGATATGAAAAAATCAACACGCACAAATCTTTATAAATTCTTTCAAAAATTAATTTAATGGAGGTACTTTGAAATGACTAAAATTGAAATTACCGATGATGAATTGCAAACTGAAGAAAAATTAGTATTTGAAGTAGATCCTGAAGTTAAGGAAGAATTTTTGGAAAAGCAAATGAAATCTACTAGAAGTTATTATCGATACATCTTGCAATTAGCAGATGATTTTGAAGTTAAGCTTAGTAAATCAATTTATGATTTTAATACAGAAGAAAGAGACGAATTGTTAATTGTTCAATATAAAAACAAGAACACATTTGCATTTCAGTCTGTTTTATCTCCTTTAAAAACCTATGTTGATTTCTGTATAGCACCTAAGAATTTAGTAAAACACAATGAGAATAGGTTTGCTAATATTCTTACTTCCAATTACAAGGAGTATATCAATGTTCAAGCAAAAGAAAATTCTTATATTTCATTATCTGAATGCCGAGAACTTCAATTTAGATTGAAAAATTATCAAGATAGACTAATCTTGGAATTATCAAGTCTAGGAGTTAGAGGGCGTACTGAAAAAGGAAATACTCTTGAAGAATTAGTTAATCTAAAACAAAGTGATGTTAAGTGGGATAAAAAGAGACTATATCTTACTAAAAATAATGGTGAATTAAGATGGATTGAGGTTGATGATTATACTTTAAATCTAATCAAAAAAGTAATTAATGAAGATTTTTATATCGCTAATAATGGATTAAAAACTAAACCAAACGATGAAGGAATATACGAAGAAACTGACAGGGGGAGGATAATTAATCCAAGCGAATATATATTTAGGATTCCAGGGAAGAATAAACATGGTAAAGTAGAGTATCAATTTTTTGCCAGCAGAATTCAAAGGATGCAAAAATGGTTAGGTAATCCTTATATTAGTATCAGTAATCTTTATTTTTCTGCAATTATTGAATATGCCAAAGAAGAAAAGAAAAAGAAAGGCGAACTAACTAAGGATGACTATATCAAAATTAATGAGAGGTTTGAATTTGGAGAAAATGGGGAAAAATATCTCTTTAAGACTAAAGAACTAATTGCAACTTATTTGGATGATGAGAGGTAAATGTTATGCAAAATACGTTATCAGAAATGTGGAATAAGTATAGCTTACTTCTCTCCTTTAAAAATGAAATGAATAAACTAGGTTATGCTTCTAAAGATTTGTACTGTATTTATGTTCAACTATATCTTTTGATGGAGTTAATCGAGATAGAAAGTGAAAATGGTTTAGAAATTTTATTGAAAAAAACTTATTTTCGCTTACTCAAGAAGATAAATAAGGGAATTGAGTATTTACCTGATATTATTGAAACACCAGAAGAATGGGTATTAAACAAGATCGAAAATGATATAGATGCTTGGACTGATTCAGATGCTCTTATTTTTACTACAAAGTCAAATGTTGTAGCATTTAGTAAATTATCTAGAAAAAGTACAGGTAGTCAGTATATTGATGGTAAATGGCAATAAGAAGGGAAATGATATTGATGAATGTAGGAGAAAAGATTTTCTCGTTTAAAGAAAGGTTAAATCATAAATATTTTGCAGATTTTGCTAGAGCAGCAAACATTCCTCCTGCGTGGTTAAATGAAATTAAAGACAAAGAAGAAATCAAACAAATAAGCGATATGTCATATCTTATAAATCTTTGCTCATATTTAGGTATGACAATTGATGATTTTTTAAGAAATGATGATGTTATAAAAGAAGAAATTTCTGAAGTTATTGATGTTAATTCAGAAGATATTAGTGTTTTACTCAATAACATGATAGTATTATTACGAAAGGAAGGAACAAAAATGGATAATGTAATTATGAATGATAAAAGTAAAGAAATTTGCATAGATAGTCTTGCGGTTGTAAAAACACTAGTTAAACAACATTTATAAAGGATGTGAATATAATCATGGTGTTTAAAGGAAGATCAACTGATACATTTGAAATGGATGATATTGAAGTTTATCAATTAGTAAAAGAAGGTTCTTTAAGATCATATCCAAGTGGATTTTGGGACGGAGTTACAGCTTCCAAAACTGCTGAGAAAATTCTAAAATATATTTTCAAGGATGTTTTAAATTGGTCTATTGATGATATTAAGGTAAAAGTCACTAGAGAAATATTTGAGGAATATAAATTAGTTGGGATGCTTAAAAATATATATGATTCCAGCATGTATATTTGTTTAGGTGAAGTATATCCAGAATTAAAGGAATGGGCAAGCAAACAATATCAAACCAATGAACATGCTGATTTTGTCCATAGAAAATATTCAGATGACGAATTGATTTATATTCTTCAAGAAAAATCAAAAGAGTTAAATAGAATTCCAAAAGGGGTGGATATGAAAACACCCAGTAGTGCTATTTATAGTAACAGGTTTGGTTCATGGGAAAAATCTTTAATGAAAGCAGGATTAATCGAAGACATTTATAAAGATGTTGATTTTCAAAAGAATTCTAAGGAATCAGTTATATCTCATTTGAAGGAATTATTTTCAGAAAAGGAAAGAGTATTGGACAAAGATGAGATATTTGCTATTTATCCAGAAGGATTAATCAAAGAATATTTTGGGACTTATAAAAAGGTTGAAAAAGTTATAGTAAATGAGTATACTAAGAAAGACCTTATCAAAATATTAAAAAAGAAGAAAGAAAAATTAGGTAGAGTTCCGAGCAATAAAGATATGAAGTTTCCAATGGCTATTGTATTTATAGATAAATTCGGTAGTTGGCAGGAGGCGATAGACAAATTGGAGAAAACTTAAAATGTTTTGTTATATCGGGATGTATTATTATATCTCGATAATACATAAAATTTAAACGCTTATTATTCAATAAATAATATTTTCAAAAGAAAGTGAGTCATCAAATGAGGAAAAATTCACTAAAACATAATATATTGTTTGTCAGCGTGATTAGTGCATTTATTCTCTATGGAAGCACAAATGGAAATCATGTTGTAAATGAGAGCATAAATATAAAAAACACTAATCATATCAATAATTATATAGGAAGTGATGCTAATGTCTTAAAAGAACTAAGAAAGCAATACATAATTGTTAAGACTGATGAAAAACCAGAACC
>Ga0209728_1000600_pt1 | contig 27225 bp, 33 predicted proteins | sample RifGroD1_FD_183997 | JGI IMG/M metagenome (GOLD analysis project Ga0209728, IMG submission 183997) | Groundwater microbial communities from Rifle, Colorado, USA - Groundwater D1 (SPAdes) (version 2) | ecosystem: Environmental > Aquatic > Deep subsurface > Groundwater | place: Rifle, Colorado... | reverse complement strand
ATCAATATAGTCCCAATTAAAGGCTTGTCCTCCTAAGAGGGGTGTTTGAAGGTTTAAGTTCATGGTTGATTATACCGTATTGCCAATATGGAGATATAACGATATATTATGAGTTATCATGGGCTTAGAAACTTTACAATTTGATAGGGAAACTGCTCTCGAGAAATATGGTGTAGAGGTGGATTATGATCGGGCAAAGGAAGTTGTTGGATTTGTCTTGTCAAAGTATGGAAAATTAAATGACGCAGAAGATAATTTCTATTATGGTAAAGATCAACCCGAGGATAAATTCATTCAATTTCTAAGGGATAGAGGAGAAGATGACAGGGTGATTGAAAATGCATTGTTTTTAACAACAATGATGACATTTTCTGGTGGCACAGCATCATTTTTTAATAATCTGTCCAATGAACATGAGTTTAAAAAATTTGGGTGGTTGTTTGAACCCTCAGTTGTTTCTGCATTGCCTGAGGATTGGGTAATAGAAAATGCAATAAGATACTTGAAGCCACAAGGACACCAATTAAATGGACTGAGAGGATGGCATCATAATTGTGTAGAATTGATGAAATATGGAGGTGATGTAAGAGATTTCCTAGAATATAATGATTTTGATGCTTTAAAAATCACTCAAGCATTGTTTGTAAGACCAAGAGCTACATCGAAAGAAAAAGAATTTTGGAGATTTGGTCCAAAACTTTCTATTTTGTTCTTACAATGGATAGATAGATATGGATTATGTCCTGAATTAAAGAATGTTGATGATATTGGGATACCAGTTGATTTTGAAATATGTAGATTAGCAATCCAGACAGGGATAGTAAATATTCATGATGAGGTTAATGCACACAACTTGTCATTCAATATTCTTCTTCCTATGTTTATAAAATTATTTAAAGAAACAGGTTTGAAACCGCGCTACGTCTCTGAAGCTTTGTGGACACTTGGTAGTAGAGGATGCGCGAGAGAAAGGCCTAGATTCCAGCATAAAAATACAAAATGCCCAGTTGGGGACTTATGTACAGGAGTGTATTCAAAACCAAGAGATAATAAAGGGAAGTTTTACAATTTGAAACGAATGGGTGAGCTTTATGTTCCTTGGAATTCTCAAGCATCTTCATATTAAAATCAAGGTATTATATACTTTGATACTAACCTGATTATAAATATATTATGAAATCCTTAATAATCTATGACTCCTTCTTTGGAAATACCAAATTACTTGCTGAAACCATAGGTAAAGAATTAGGCAATGATACCAAAGTAATACATGTTTCAGATTTTAAGCAAGAAGATCTAAGAGGAGTAAGCCTCTTAATTGTAGGTAGCCCAATTCTGGGATGGAGACCATCAGAAAAAACAACAGCCTTCTTAATGAGTTTCGGTAAAGATCAATTAAAAGGTATTGGAGTGGCAACCTTCGATACTAGAATGAAAATCATTATCCATGGAGATGCAACTAAAAAAATGTCTGAAATGCTCTCTAATTCAGGTGCTGAAGTCATAGTAGAACCAAACTGGTTCATAGTTACTGGGAAGGAAGGGCCATTAGCAGAGGGAGAGCTTGAAAGAGCTAAAGAGTGGGCAAAACAGATCAAAGACCTCTAATCATCTTACATTGCATAACATATTAGAATCCAATATCCCCTGTTTATGAAAAACGAAACAATTATTGAAGTAAAAAATTTAGTAAAGAAATATGGAGATTTTACTGCTGTAAAAGGCATCTCATTTGAGGTATATAAGGGAGAAATCTTTGGACTTCTTGGACCTAATGGAGCTGGCAAAACCACAACATTTGAGATAATGGAAACACTTAAGGATGAAACTGATGGTGATGTAATCATCTCTGGATATTCCATAAACAAGGAAGCTGAAAAGATTAAAACAATAATTGGAGTACAGCTTCAAGCTGCGGGATTCCCAGAAAGATTAACATTAAGAGAACTCATCGATCTTTTTGCTGCTTTGTATGATGTAAGAGTAGATTCCATTGAGCTATTAAAGAAAGTGCAACTAGGAGACAAGGTAAAATCATATGTAAAAGACCTCTCTGGTGGACAGAAACAAAGATTTTCCATAGCTACAACATTAGTAAACAAACCAGAGGTAGTATTTCTTGATGAACCTTCTACAGGACTAGATCCTCAAGCAAGATTAAACCTTTGGGGATTGATTAGAGAGATTAGAGATAGTGGGACTACAGTAGTCATAACTACTCACTTCATGGATGAAGCTGAATTGCTTTGTGACAGAGTTGCAGTAATGGATGAAGGGAATATCTTACAAATTGGTTCACCAGATGAATTGATAGCTACTTTGTTAAAGAAGGGTTTCAAACGAGAAAAATTAGAAAAACTGGCTACATTAGAAGATGTATTTTTAGATTTAACAGGTAAAGCTTTAAGAGAATAATATGGTAAACAAAAAAACAATTAAAAAACCAAGACAATTTGTTGCATTTCTAGCCATGACTAAGGCTAGTGTATTGATGACATTAAGGAATCCTACTTCTTTGTTTTTTAACTTCCTCTTCCCATTTATATTCATAACCATCTTTGGTTTGTTAAATTGGGAGAATGCAAAGTTTGATCTTGTGGTAAAACCTAATTCTATGAAGACAGGGATAGTATATGAGGCATTGCAAAAGGTAGACGCTTTGAATTTGGTTACGGACAAGAATGAAGAACAGATTCTTGATGGATTGAAGAAAGGACAAGTTGCTGTTACTTTGGATATTCAGGAGAATGGTACTGTAAATATTGCACCTGGTGTTGATATGCCAGTATATGATGTCCATCTGGATACCTCTGCAGGGGCCCCACAGGCTGCTGGCTCTATTACTTCCATAGTTAATGCTGTAGTTGGTCAGATTAATGCTAGTGTGTCTCAGAATGCTCCTAAGATTGTGAATGAAACCCAGAGTGTGGTTGAGGGTCGTAAGTATCAACAGATTGATTTCATATTACCTGGCCAGTTGGCATTTGCATTGCTTTCTAATGCTTTGTTTGGTATTTCCTTTACGATTATGATGTACAAGAAGAATCTCATCTTGAAGAGATATTTTGCTACACCAGTTAGAAAATTCAATATATTAGGTGCGGAGGTGTTGAGTAAGACCTTAATTGCTATCCTTCAGTCTGCAATAATTATTGCTGCTGGATATTTCCTCTTCCACTTTACGTTAGCTAATGGATGGGTTACGGTACTTAGTATGTTGGTGTTATCTTTGGTTGGGATTATAGTGTTTTTGGCGTTTGGATTGTTAGCTACATCTATAGCTAAGAATGAGGATTCTTTAACACCGATTACTCAGCTATTTATGATGCCTCAGTTATTCCTTTCGGGTGCTTTTTTCCCAATTGAAAACTTCCCTAAGATTATCCAACCTATTGCTCACGTTTTACCTATGACTTTACTCAATGAAGCTTTTAAGAAGGTTGCGTTTGAGGGTGTTGCTTTGAGTGCTACTTTACCACAGATTGGTGGTTTGTTAGCATGGGGAGTAGGACTATATATTCTTGTTTTGATATTGTTTAAATGGGAGTAGTTTTTGCATCAAATTTTTCATAGGTCATTTCTATTGGTACTATAAGATAGTATAATTTTAGCACTACCCAGCCTTGGGAGAGGCGAAAGGATGTGAAATGTTCTTTTATAATCTTGCACAAAGCCGACCTGACATAATGTTATTGATCTTGATTGTTATGTTGGGTATTTTGGCATTAGTCACGCATAAGGAAAAGCAATATAAAACCCCTAAAGGATTTTGGTTGATTCCTCCTGTATGTGAATTTTTGATAATCCTTCTCTTAGGACTTTCTATACTACTAAGACCAGGAAATCTGATTGGGATGCTTCTCAGTTTGTTCTTTGGATGTCTGCTACTATATTATGGTGTTAATCTTCTCAAGGATAGACTAAGCAATTGGAAGTACATGGTTGAACAGCGAGAAATACTTTTAGAAGCAAAGAAAATAGCACGAGAAAGAAAGCAAAGAGAAAAGAAAGAAGCAAAAGAATGAAAAAAGAATCCTCCAATCATAAAATAAATATATGACCTCTCCCAAGGAAGATTCTTTTATCCTCTTTTTTCTCCACATCCTGTTTCTGGATACTCTTCACATAGTGATTTAGAAAACTCAGTGAAAAAATTACACATATGCTTCTCATCTGTAGAACATGGTATTTCAAGTACAACCCAGATATGATCTTCTTCAAGAATTTTAGGTTCCATAGCATAGAGCATGACAATATTAGGATCTGTGATTATGGATATATCCTTAAATTCAGAATAATCTTTTTTTATTAGTTTAGAGAGAACCTCCAGATACTCTGGAGATAGGGTACATGAGACATATCGAGTAACTACAACATCCGAACTATTTATGAAGCAACCTTCCTAAGAATATGAGTACAACGGCACCTATTACAGCTACAATTAAGCTATATATATTAAAGCCTGTTACTCCTGATTGACCTAAGAGATTCATAATCCAACCACCAACGATTGCACCTACAATACCTAGGAGTATGTCTTCGAACATTCCATGGTTACTCTTCATTATTAATCCTGCAATCCATCCTGCCACTGCTCCTAACACTATCCAAAGTAATATACTCATTTTTTTATCGTTCTATTAAGTTATTTCCATTCCTATACTCTAACAGTACAGGGAAGAGGGTGTCAATGAAGGGAAAAGTTTGTATAATGGAATTTATGAAATCCATTGTAACAATCATAGCTATGTTAATAGCCCTCATAGGGTATATTCCATATATTAGGGATTGTATAAAAGGCAAAACAAAACCGCATGTTATTACTTGGTTTACATGGGCTTTAGTTTCATTTTTGGCTTTTGGGATTCAGTTCTTTAATCAAGGAGGCTTTGGTTCCTTCATTAATTTGTTTATGGGTATTATCTGTACAGTTATATTTATATTGGGACTTCGAAATGGTACAAAAGATATTACTAGAACAGATTGGATCGCATTTATGCTTGCTTTAATTGCGATTGGTTTGTGGTTAATAGTTAAGCAACCATTACTATCTATTATTCTTGTTGTATTTATAGATATTATGTCGTTCTTACCTACTATCCTTAAGGGTTGGAAAAAACCTTATACAGAGACACTTATAACATTTGCATTTAGTGGTGTTAAAAATGGTTTATCTATTTATGCATTGAGTAGCTATTCTTTAGTGATTGTAATGTATCCAGCGTATGCACTAATAGCTAATATTTTCTTTGTGGGTATGCTATTAATGAGAAGAAAAGTACTAGGGAAAGAATAGGGTTGGATTTAAAAACAAATCATCAGGGCGTATAATGATATATTATGAGTTTTCAAGAACCTAAGAACTGGACAGATTATAAAGTTGGAATGTCGCTTGAAGAGCGTGAAGCTTCTGGAATTGCATTTGAGAGAAGGGGATGGGATTTAGAAAGTGAACCATTCATAGGGATGTCTTTCTCAGACCTAATTCCCATATTACTTAGAGAATCCAGGTTTGCAGTTGATCGTTTTACTCCTCCAGATTGGATAGGCGAAGATCAAGGAGGAATAATAGTAGCGAACTTTAAATATTATGGAATTAATCCTCATGAAGGGGTTAACCAACAGCGAAAAACTGGGGAGGGAGAAAATCAGTTTTGGTTACCAGTAAATGTAAATCCTAATGGGCAAATCGAGCCATTTCTTGGTACCGAAAGTGATCTTTCAAATATATCTGAAAATCATGCTATTGCTTTTACTTCAAGGGTTACGCTAAATAATTTGAGTGTGCCTGGTGGATATGGTGGAGTCGCCCATTTCCCAATGCTTGATATTGTACATCCAGCAACAGAAGAAAATATAGAATATTTAATAACTGAGGTTAGGAGAAAATGTGGATTAGAAAAATTCTTTGTTTTAAAATCATCTAACAATGGAATGATGGTTATTGGTGCAGAGCTATTTGATGAAGAGAATTTCGAAGCATTTCTTTTTGATTCATTATCAATTAATCATGTTGAAACACAGGGTATAGATGGTTATTGGCTAGATGATAGGTGGGTCTCAAGATGTTCTCAGGACGGTGTAGCTGAGACTGGGAATAGGATAAATAGATGGAGATTTAATGGTGCGTTAAGAAAAATGGCTAGCCCTCCTCAAAAACCTGATGAGCCAATAATAATGGGGGCATCATTTTAGACTATTGATTCTAGGGTGCCCGATATATCTTCTTTCGAAGAAAAATATCGGGACACCCCTCATTCATTTACCAAATACTATTTTGATATTATCTTCGGTTTAAAGAAGATAGCTAAAAGAGATATAACTCCAAGCACTGTAAATGCTATGAATACTCCTTTAGTATCTACTAAAAAACCGATAACAGGATTAAACACTGTTAACATCAAGCGTCGTGCCATGTTCACAAAAGATAGTACAGTTGATCTTTGATCTTCCTCTATCTCGTTGTTCACATTATCTGAAACTAGTGTCGAAACTTGCAGTCCTAATCCGCCAGAAAAAGCCAATACGAAAAGAATTCCAATTGTATTATGCAATACCCCTCCTATGATGAATCCTAATCCAACAATTATGGCTATTAAGATTAGAACTTTCTTAAGGCCTAGTTTCTTGAAAAGAATAGGGAATAGTCTGAGAACTAAAAGCTGACTTCCTAGTAGTACTATTCTGTATTCACCAAACGCGATGTCATCAACAGAAAGTACTCTGAGGGCTTGCTGGTATAGCCAGATTACAAAATAACTAGTTGAACCCAGTAAGCCTGTATATATTGCTAACTTTCTTAAAGTAATATTACTTTTTAAAAGTTGGAACGCTTCCTTAGCTACTTCAGTTGGTTTCCTTTTTTTCTTACCGCCTTGTGCGGGTTTAATAAGAAAGCCCAAGAGAAGTATAACAAGGAGGTTCGTAAATATTCCTAATCGGAATATTTGTTGTACTGGTAGCAATGTATTTATGTATATAAATATTACAGATGCTACAATCATCCCTATGATGTTAAAAGTCTTTGCAGTTGCATAAATTTGTTTAAATTCACTTTGAATATTGTATTTCTCTGCTATTCCGTACATCCATGCTTCCTTAGATCCCGATATAAAGGCTATACCTGCAGCAAATATGAATTCTGAAAGTAGGAACAGCCATATGTTAGGTACAATACTGTATGTAATTGTTCCTATGATTGTAAGAATATATCCTATTAGCACGGATTTCTTCTTACCTACGACATCTCCAAAGACTCCAGTTGGTATCTCTAGGATGAATATCCATAGTGTAAACCAACTTTGAAGCATTTGGGTTTGAGTTTGATTTAGTCCGCCCCAGTCTCGAAAGAATATCAAGAGTACGGAACCAATTAACTCTAAACCTAATATGAAGTCTACTATCCAGAACAGGTATATTTCCTTTGGCCAAGCAAATATCTTTTTCATTTCGTTTCTCCTTTTTAAAATATGTATTTGGTTATTAATGAACAATACCTACAAATATTTAAATTTGTGGGTGTATAACTTCCAAATACAATTAGCTTTTAAAAGGGAAAACAAAAAACCTCCAGTATTTGGAGGCTATTCACTGACAATTTGGTTAGGAATTATGCAATAGATAGGTCTCCAATATAGTGTGTTGCGTGTAGAACGTAACCACACATAGATGGCTTGGTTGTAGCGAACTTATTAATTTGTCTATTGCTTATGTTTTGCATAATGGGGAGATTATATACTCATTTAAATGAGGAATGCAAGAGGAATACAAAGGAATGTGCATAAAATGCACTTTGCTTTATTAAATTTTTATTATACATATTTATATTTCACTAATCTAAATAACCCTTTCTCCGGTTTGTATACCATATCTGGATATCTTTCTACTAATTTCCATACACATCCATTTATTGTCTTAGGATGGAATGATGGGTATGATGTTTTAATCATAGTTAATAGTTCTGACCAATGTATTCCTTCCGGATTGTTTTCTAATATCTCTAATATCTTTGTATATATTTGTCCTGTGATTGTTGGTTTTTGCATATTCAAGTATATATGAAAATCCTTACTGATGGGAAATTTGTAAAATTTAGCTGTATAATTGACTAATAATATCTCAAAACACATCTATGGAATTAAAAGATAAAGTTGTTCTAATAACAGGTTCTTCAAGTGGTATAGGTAAAACTACAGCAATCAGATTTGCAAAAGAGGGAGCAAAAGTGGTGATTAACTATCATATTAACGAAGAAGGAGCTAATGAAACCCAAAAGGAGATAGAAGCAATAGGTGGGGATTGTTTAGTAGTAAAAGCAGATGTCTCCAAACCAGAGGAAATAAGTATGTTGTTTAAAAAGGTGATAGAGAAGTATTCTACGGTAGATGTGTTGATAAATAATGCTGCTATCCCAAATGATAAGGTTCCATATCTTGAAGCGACACCAGAAGATATATACGAATTAGTAAATACTGATTTAGTAGGGCCAATGTTATGTTCTAAAAAGGCTATAGAGCTTATGCAAAAGCAAGGTTATGGGAAAATTATCAATACTAGCTCAATAAGAGGTTGGGAATATGGTGGTAGATCTGTTGTTTATGCTTCCTCTAAGGCTGGTTTAAACAGCTTCTCAAGAACTTTAGCTAAGATGGTAGCTCCAGAGATTCAGGTTAATGCTGTGGCTCCTGGCTTTGTTAAAACTAGGAACTATGACAAGATGTCTGAAGAACAATGCAAATCATTTATAGAACAAACTGTCTTAAAGAGATGGGTTACAGAGGATGAAATAGCTGATGCGTTTATATTTCTATGCAAGAATGATGCTATGACAGGACAGGTGATATATGTAGATGCAGGGTTTACGCTAAAATAATTGCATAAATTAAAATAGGAACGTTTGTATGATTGATAGATTTGCAGACTGTGTATTTATCGGTTTTAAAGCTGAACAGCTGAAAAATCTTCCATTACTTTCAAAAAAGGCTCCTTTGGAATATTGGAATTTACAGAAAATGTCCTATTATCAATTCATTCGTAGATTGAAAGCCAAGGTTCCACCCGCAAACGAAAATGTTTCTAAACACAACTATTCCGTAGAAAAAGAAGATAAGCAATTTGGAATTGGAATTACAAAAGAGGAGTATGAAAAATTATCATGGGGGATTCTTTTTCCCAATTATTATGACTATAACTTTTATCATTTTACATTTTGTCTTTATGAATTTAAGGATTTTTTTCTTACTCCAGATATTCTGGTAACTAATATAGGCATCCAGTGGTTTCCTAGAGACAAGAATGATGCTTATATGCAATTATGGTTTGAAGATGAATTACTAGAAATCATTAATTCAGGATTTCATAATTTTTATGAAAAATACCATCAAACGTTTAGTAGAATAATAATAGATTATTCTCAGATATCCAAATGGAGCCAAGAAGATTGGCGAATATATATGTCATTCAATCTATATCGAGACTTTCATACTTATAAAACAGAAAGACATCTTCTAACTTGGCAAAAAGAGTTTGTCGATTCAATGACTATCTTCGAAATGCTTTTGACTGCAGAAGAGAATGAGCAAACTGAGATTGGATACCGACTGAAGAAGAGATTTGGTCTTCTTTTGGGAAAACAATTTCCTGATTATGCTACAGTTTTAAGTAAAGCCTATAAATTTAGAAGTGAATTTGTGCATGGATCTATATTTGTAGGATTAAAGAAAAGGACCAAGGTGGGTGATGATGAAGCTTCTGGAATAGCGAATTTGACATTTTCAAAAGAGGTTTTGTATATAAGTACAGAAATTCAAAGATACCTAAGATATTTAGTCTTTATGTATGCAGTTCTTTATGAGGAAATGATTAAAACATCTTCAGATTTTAAAGATGTTATTTCTGCTTTAGAGGCGGGGTTACGGGATGATTTTACAAAGAAGAAAATACAGAAAATAGTTTCAAAAACAATACGATGGCTCCCCGAGTAGGACTCGAACCTACAACCGAACGGTTAACAGCCGTTTGCTCTACCATTGAGCTATCGAGGATTATCAACAACAGCTATTATATCCACTCAATCCTTATTCTGCAACATCATCACCACTTAATTTATCATATAGATAAGGTTCAATAGATTCTGTATATTTAGAGTTAGGTTCATCATAAGGCATATACGTAATACTAATCTTATGACCATCGCTAAGTGTAGCCGAATTATCAACATCTTCTTCTCTCTCAATACCCCTAACTATTCTAAACACCGCTTGATCAATAGCAGCCCTGTTAGGGTCTTCCTCACCTTGAACATTGAAATCCCATATATCAAAATCATCATCCAAAGATTTTAGTAACAAACAATTACCTGATTTTGCTAAGTTATTTTTCATCTCTACCCTTCTTCTAGTTGCCAATATCCTGTCCTTACTAGTTTGACCCTCTCTCTTCTTTTCTAAATGCCAAAACATATTACCCATCTGTATCTCTTCGAACATATCTGGGTATCTCTGTATTAATTCTTCTGTTCGAGTTATTAATGCTGGTGTCTTACTATCATGTAAATCATCATCATCTTGGTTACTACCAGGTATATAGTCTCCCATAATATTTACAAGTCTAAAGTTATATTTGCTCTCTTGTACATACCAATATATCATTAAATATATATAACTTGTAAGGGTAATAAATATGGAAAAAAAGATCATACAAGTAACATTCGTAGGAATGGAACCTACAGAGGCGTTAAGGAAATATCTCCTAGAGAAGATATTAAAAAAAGAGAATCTTTTAGAAGAGGCAACAAAGGTCGAAGTATTTCTTAAGGAACAAACATACAGCAAGGGCATACAAAATGATTTTAGAATAGATATAGATGTATATTTACCAAAGGCAGCTGTTAGAGTAGAGGAGAGTGGTTCCGAAATGTATGCAAATATAGATAAGGCAACAGACGTATTGTTTAGAAGATTGAAAAGGTACAACGATCAGAAAGCCCATTGGGAGGGACAAGAATCATGGAGAGTACTAGAGGCAGAAGTAGCTCAGGAATCTATCTCTAACGAGCCTGAGATCCCTCTTGATGACTATTCTGACTATGTACCCAAGATAGCCAAGAGAAAGATAGCAGATGATATGTCTCCATTAGAAGAGGGAGAAGCAATTGAGAGGATGGAGCTAATGGGATATGATCATTTCCTTTTTAGGAATAAAAGTACAAACAAGATATCTATGATATACCGAAGGAAAAAGGGAGACTATGGACTAGTAGAACCACCGGATGATTTAGTTTAATATGTATTAACAAAAAAGGAGGCATTATGCCTCCTTTTCTTTTACATATTCAATATATTTACTTAGCTGTTAAGTTCTTAAATATATTAATGGTAGTTCCAAATAATCCATAGGTTGGCTTACTTGTAGCATTATTCTGAATCTTGTATTCAGCTTCTTTACTTGCCAACCATGTAGATTTTGTATTTGAAACCTGCTGTTGAACATAGTAAGTTGTAGTCTGTGCTTTGTATGTATCAAAGTCTAGTTTCGCACCAGTTTCTAATGCAGCTGTTTCTGTTGGGAACATCTGTGCACTATACTGTGTGAAGAAGCTTTTGAGATCATCATCCGTATATGTAATGGTTGGAGTTAAAAGTTTGGTTGTCAGAATATCTAATTTAATCTCTTTCTTTAACTCTGTATCTGTAAGATTATTTGCTTTCAATGCTGCCTCATATTCTGTTTGTCCACCAAGACTGGTTACAATCTGATCAACCTGAGTTTGAATCTCTTCGTCGGATGCTGTGATCTCAGCTTTCTTTGCTTCTTGTGCTATTACTTCGTTATCAATCAACTGTGTAGCTCCAGCTTGTCCATATGCCTGTTGTAGTAACTTATTCCATTCAGATTTGGATATTCTTGTACCATTAACAATAGCTACACTGTAGTCATTGTTTAGATATTGAACACCAAGATCAATTAATGCAAATGAACCAACTACTATCAACACAAGTGCTACGATTTTTAAAACTGTTTTTGAAGTCTTTGATTCCTTCATTTGAGTAAACATTTTTTTTAAATCAGGCATCTTTACCTTAATCTTTATATTTGAAAGATTTGGTTTCTTTACTACAAATTTAACCTTTGTAGGTGTGACTGAAGCTTTTGTTTGGGACTTTTTAGTAGGGCTCTTTTTCTTATCTTTAGACATTGATGGACATATCTATGAATTTATTAATGTCTAGTTTAGCAGAATATCCTGTAAGTGGAAAGAGGGGGAGTTACTTTAGGTGAACATATATAGATCGTTTGCCATCACTCTGGACAACAATAGCATAGTTTTGATGACAACTATCAACACCTCGATACAAAGTCCCACCATATGCAGAGAGTACAGGTGCGTTGGCTGCTCCCGTAGGGCGGGAAAGATCTATGGCTCTTCCGTTATGGTAGTCTTGAGTCATGATTACAGTACCTGCGATAGGAACCTGGTACTTGTTTGAGCGCACATATGGATAGTTCCAGCCATCATACGAACTTATGATCCCAGAACTTTCACCCCATACGAGATATCCTGCAAATGGGTCTACACTTGCTGAAAAAGTCCCAGATGTTCTTGTATCTATACCGAAATGCAAATGGGCACCTGTAGAACAAGCAGAGGTCCCGGGGTATACATATCCAATGATTGAACCTCTAGCAACAGGCCCACTGTTTACTATATCTCCCATATGGGCATTTATCCATGTAATAATAGCCGCATCTAATTGTGACTGTAGTGTTTTGTTTTGTCTTAAAGCAGAAAGTAATTCAGAAGATTTAGCTTGTGATTGAGCAAGAAGACTATTCTTTTCCTCAATCTGCGCTTTCAAGCTCTCATTTTGAGCGGCCAAATTAGACCTTTCGGAAAGAATAGCATCCTGTTTTGTTAACAGTTTTGTTTTTTGTTCAGAGAGATCATCTTCTTCTCTTTTAAGCGCAACTACTTTCTGAGAATAATCTTCTAAGGAAGCAATATCTTGTGCACGAGTGACTATTAAATATTTTGTTTTTCGCAATATGTTTGAAAAACTCTTGGAATCGAGGAATAGATCAAAAGGACTTAGGAATGAATACTTGTATGATTCTGAAATTCGTTGATTAACAGTACCTTCTAAGACGGAGATCTCTTGCTTCATCAGTGAGACAGAGTCTTCTTTCTCCTGTATATCCTGTTCTAGAAGTTTAATTTCAATATCATGTGCAGCTATTTCTATTTCCAATGATTTAATTAATTTCTGAGTCTGACTTACTTGATTAGATATATATGTAATCTTTTCTTCAAGACTTAACTGTTTGTATTGCTCCTGGTTGAGTTGGTTTTGTAGTGTACCTTGTTGTTTTTGGAGTAGGGTAAATTGCTCAAGAAGATAGTTATAGCATTGTACTTCAGACATACTTCCTGGACAGGTAGTCGAGGCCGAAACTGGTTTGTCCTTGTATACCATCAAACCAATGAAAAAGGTAGTTAACAATATCGTAACTAAAGTTGTAGGAACCAACTTTTTAATATTCATATCTATTTCAAATATCTCCTTACTGCACTAAAACTGCTAATTACACCTAGGAGAGAACCAAAGACGAGGTGAGTGATATAGTAGATAGGGATGAAGGCAATATTGGGAGTTCTTAAGAAATTCAAATTAAAATCAGAAAGCATTTGATTTAACCAACTGGCAAAATCAGTACCTTGGGTATACGCTACTACAACATACCAAGGAATTATTATTAATGTAGCGGCTAAGAATCCTCCAACTAAACCGTAGAAAGCGCCTTCGAGTATGAATGGTGTTTTTATGAATGAATTGGTTGAACCTACTAAGTTCATAATCTGTATTTCGTCCTTGTGTGCATTAATATTGAAACCAATAGTGATTCTAATTAAGAAGAAGGATATAACCAATAGGCCAGATATTAAAACAATAGCTCCAACATTGATTATTCTTGAAAGAGATTTTAGATTATCAACTACGTCTTTAAAGTACATAATCTCATCAATACTAGGATTTACATCCTTCTCCTGATTTACATTTGTAATTACCTGAAGTAACCCATCTATATTGTAAGCTCTAATTTCTAAACTAGGTGGAAGTGAATCAGCTGTAACTGTTGAAATCAAATCAGGATTATCTGCAAAATCTTCTCTATATATTGAAAGTGCATCTTCTTGAGAGACATATTTAATGTCTGCGATTAATGTAGGGTCATATATCTTATCTCTAAGTGTAAGAATATCGGACTCGGGAGTATCTTTTTGGAAGAAGATTATAACCTGAGAGCGTTGTTCGTAATACTTAACTGCAACTCTACTAAGTATAGCAGCGCTTATGAAGAAAGAAGTTATGGAGAGTACTATTGTGCTAACAAAGATTGTAGCAAACGAAAGCCATCTATTTCTTCGAACATTCTTTTTGGTCGTATCAAATACTTTTGATGTCTTATTCATGTTTTTCTTTGTTTAAATAATTTGCTACATACTTTTCTAATTCGTCTTGTTGAGACTTATTGAGTTTCAGGTTATTAAGATCTGAGTTGGTCAGATTCAAAATCATATCTATATCAGATATCTTAGCCTTGTCAAAAATCTCATTAATCCCTATATCCAATCCTTTGAATTTTACATTCTCTTCCTCTTTCTTATTTTCTTTGTCTTTTGTTTCTTCTGCGGATGTCTTCTTTGGTGTCTTTACAGTATCATAGTCACCCTTATTGTCCGAGATTACCTTTCCCTGGTCTATTCTTACAACTCTTGTTTTCATTTCGTTAACGATACCTCTATCGTGGCTAATAATCATGACTGTAGTTCCACCTTTATTGATTTTCTTTAGTATCTCTAAAACCTGCATAGCATTATCGGGATCGAGATTTCCAGTTGGCTCATCAGCAATAAATAGCTCTGGGTTATTGGCTAAGGCTCTAGCTATAGCTCCTCGTTGTTGTTCTCCGCCTGATAATTGGTGTGGAAAGAGATTTCTTCTGTCTTGTAAACCGACGGTTTCAAGGAGATAGTCAGTGGTTTCTTTAATTTCTTTGTCTTCTTTTCCTAAAATATCCAAAGCAAAGTTAATATTCTCCTCTAAAGTCTTGGTGCTGAGTAGTTTTATATCTTGAAAAACAATACCCAATCTCTGTCTGTATGTAGGTAATAGTTTGGTAGGGATATTAGGGACATCGATTTCCTTAAAGAAAATGCTTCCTGATGTTGGGATTTCTTCTCGGATTAATAATCTCATTAAAGTTGTTTTGCCAGCTCCAGAAGGGCCAACCAAGAAAAAGAACTCTCCTTGGTCTACCTTGAAACCAACATCTTCTAATGCAATTATACCTCCATCATATTTCTTACTTACTTTGTCAAAAAGTAACATGGCAGTTGTAGACAGTTTAAGTACTTGTGTATATATTACTGTAATCTTATCTCCGCTTCAACAAATTCCTCTAAATTCCCGTCCAATACGGACTCAGGATTCTGTGATTCTATACCTGTTCTTAAATCCTTAACTAATTTGTATGGATGTAGTACATAATTTCTAATTTGATTTCCCCATCCTGCGATTTTGTAATCTCCCTTTATCTGAGAAATCTCTTCTAATCTTTCATCCATTTTAATTCTCAAAAGTTTTGCTTTCAAGACCTTCATAGCTGTTTCTCTGTTTTGAAGTTGGCTTCTTTGTTCTGAAGATTGGACGGTAATACCTGTTGGCATATGTGTGATTTGTACTGCAGAAGAGGTCTTGTTTACATTCTGTCCTCCAGGTCCTCCGGCTCTGACGGCCTTAAACTCTAAATCAGTCTCTGGAATTTGGATGTCTAGGTCTACATCTTCCATTATTGGTAATACTTCAACTCCTGCAAATGTAGTTTGTCTTAGGCCTTGTGCATTGAATGGCGATATTCTAACTAATCTGTGTGTGCCATGTTCTCGCTTGAGATATCCGAAGGCGTAGGTGCCAATTACATCCATAGTTACAGTCACAATACCAGTTTCAGTACCATTTAAAATCTCGGAGATATTATATTTCCATCCCATCTTGTCAAAATACATTGTATACATTCTCATCAATATACTTGCCCAATCATTCGATTCAGTTCCGCCTTGCCCGGCATGTATGGTCAGTATAGCGTTAGCTTTGTCGTATTTGCTGGATAAGAATTTCCTTATTGAGAACTTATCAAATCTCTGTCTTATGCTCTCATATTCTTCTATTAATTGATTTTGATCAGTTTCTCGCTCAATGGAATTAAAAAGTTCAACCAAGGAATTAGCTTCTTGTTGTAGTTTCTCTGCCGTCTCTATCTCTTCTCGAAGTTGTCCGGCTTCTTCCATTATTTTCTTTGCTGATTCGGTATCTTTCCAAAAATCCTCTAGAATGGTTTTGTCCTCTAAAACTTTTAGTTTTGATTTTTTTGAATCTAAATCAAGGCTAAGTAAAGTATCGGAGATATCCTTCTGTAAATCTTGTATATCCTTTTTGCGTAAATCTACCATAGTGTATATTATATGAGAGTAATCAATTAACTGCCAGACCCATGTTTGAATTCTTTAAAGCGAGACAACCAAATACTATTCCAGATGCAGATATGCTGAACAAGAAAAATCTTGTGGCATTGATCATATTGGATGGTTTTGGAGTACATCCGGATGCTGTTGGCAATGCTGTATTGGCAGCTAAGACTCCATTTTTAGATATTGCATGGACATATGGGAAGTCTACATTAATACATGCTTCGGGTACACACGTAGGATTACCTCCAGAGGAGGCGGGGAATAGTGAGGTTGGGCATTTGAATATTGGAGCAGGCAGTGTGGTATATCAAACCTTACCCAGGATTAATGACGCAATTGAAGCACACGAATTAGACAAGAATGAAATTCTCATGACTATGATTAACACGGCGAAGGAAAAACATACTAAAGTTCATTTGATGGGGATATTAAGTGCTGCGGGTGTACATGGTCATGTTAAACACCTCTATTCAATTCTTGAAATATGTAAAGCCAATGGGATTGATCCTATGTTGCATATTATATTAGATGGAAGAGATGCTCCTCCTCACGATGGGTATTTATATATGGATAGGCTCAAACAGAAAATCAAAGAGCTTGGAATCGGCCATATCGCATCTATACAAGGTAGATTCTATGGTATGGATAGGGATAATCGATGGGAGAGAACAAAAGTTTCATACGATGCTATGGTTGGTTTGGCAGAAGAAGCTTTTGAAGACCCTAGTGAGGCAATACAAAAAGCCTATACAAGTGGTGAAGATGATCAGTTTTTTAAACCCAGGATGTGTATTAAAGATGGTTTGCCAATTGGAGCAATTAAGGATGGGGATTCTATACTATTTTGGAACTATCGAGAGGATAGGGCAAGGCAGATAACTAAGGCTTTTGTTATGAAAGAATTTGCGCACTTTAATAGAAGAAACTATCCAAAAGACATTTACTTTGCAACTATGACAGGTTACGAAGAAAATCTCCCAGCCCATGTTGTGTTTCCACCTCAACCTGTTAAGAAATCTCTTGCAGAGACACTATCAACTTGTGGTAAAACGCAATTCCATATTTCTGAGACAGAAAAACAGATGCATGTGACCTATTTTTTCAATGGAGGTACTGAGGCGCCACACAATGGGGAAGTCTTCTTCACCATCCCCTCTCCCAAGGTAGATGACTATGCAGCGGTCCCTGCAATGAGTGCGGAGATAATTAGAGATGAAGTTATGAGTAAGATAGAGGATTTAAAAAAAGTGCATTACAATTTCATCTTAATTAACTTTGCTAATCCAGATATGGTGGGGCATACAGGTGATTACAAAGCTACTGTTCAGGGAAATGAAATTATCGATAGTTGTACGGGAGATATTACAAAAGGAATTCTTGCTGCTGGTGGAACGGTAATAATAACTGCAGACCATGGGAATTGTGAGACCATGATAAATAGGGTAACAGGAGAGATAGATATTGCACATACAAATAATCCTGTCCCATTGATTATTCTTTCAAGTCTTAAGGATATTCAACCTAGAGCTGGATATCAGACGGTAAAGATAGGTACAGGGCCAAAAGCCAAGGCTACAGGGTTACTCGCTGATATTGCTCCAACATGTTTAAGTATCCTTGGATGTGATATCCCTGCAAATATGACGGGCGTAGATATTCGAAATATGCTATAGCAAGTATCCAAATACCAAAATAGCAACTCCGAGTATTATTCTGTATATACCAAATGCGGATAACCATTTGTCTCGACTTATCTTCTTTAGAGCTATCAAAGAAATACAGCCAACGATAAATGGAACAAGTAGAATTATGCCTAAATCGATGTAATTTGCCATAGTAAGAGTTGTGATAGTTGGAATTCCTGTATCTTGGGTCATCTTCAGAATTTCCCAAATAGGAGCTCCTATAAGAATGGGAAGTCCAAGAATCAAACTGTATTCAAAAGCGGTGTATTTGTTAAGGCCTAACGCTATACCAGAAAGGGTCGTAACCCCAGATCTCGAAGTCCCAGGTATTAAAGCGATCGCTTGAGCGAAACCCATTATTAATGATTGTTGCCAGGTAACATTCTCCATATCTGTCACGCCACAATCATCATCCTTTTTGTTTTGAGCCAATATCATAAGTATACCCCAGAAGACTAAGGACACTGCTATTATCCAGTTATCATGTAAGACTGTCTCAATTTTAGATTCAAAGAGAACTCCTAAAATTGCAGAAGGAATAACTGAAAGAAGAATCTTTATATAGAAGGTCCATTTTTTCTTAGTAAAGAAATTAGAAAAAAGTTTCTTCCAGAAGAATGCCAATATTGCAATTGTTGTACCGATGTGTAAAGAGGATAATAAGAGCGTAGAAGTGGGGATATTAATCACTTGGCCTAGCAGGATTAAATGTGCACTACTAGAAATAGGAAGGAGCTCAGACAGTCCCTGTGTAATTGCAAGCGCCAATAGTTTTATACTTTCCATTAATCTGATATTCTGAAGTAAGATATATTATGTTAATATTTAATACCGTGATAGTCAAAAAATATATAAAAACCATTCTCTTAACGTTCATCCTGGTAGGATTTCTTTTTGTATCTCCCTCGGAAGCTGCTGAACCAACGTTCTCTCTGTATCCTGATGGAGGAGTTGTTACCAACAAGAACAATGGTTTTACTGTAGATGTAATGATAGATTCTGCTGGAGAGGAGTTAGTATCTGCAAGATTTGTCATAACCTACGATCCTGAATATGTCCAGCTTAAAAAAGCTGAAAGAAATAATGCCCTCTTTGCTCAATGGCCAGAGGATGAGACAAGTATAGATAATGAAAATGGAGTAGTAATGCTTACTGGCTTTTCTCAATCTGGGACAGATACACTCTATACTACTGCGGATGAGCCTGATGTAATGGCACGACTTTCATTTGAAGTTGTTAAGTTAGGTGATACTACTTTGAACTGGGAATATTCAGGAAGCGATGATAACTTCAAGTCTGTCATGCTCGTAGATGGAAGTCCTCCTCAGAATGTATTGAGTACGAAACCATCGTCAGCTACGTTTACAATTGAAAAAGAAATTGTTAATACTGCAATTGCTTGGAATAGGTACGTACTCATAGGTGGATTTGTATTAATACTTTTTGGTGGATTGATGATGTTCTCTGACCCTACAAAAAGATTTGCTAAAAGAGGTACTGTAGTTGTATATGAAGAAGACTAACTTACAAAACTTCCATAACAATGGTATGAGGGTTGCGTTAGTGACGGAATCTCTCTGGAGTATGGGTGGAGCGAATAGGGTATTAGAATCTTTTGCAAAGATGTATCCGGATGCTGATATATATGCGCTATTTGGTGATACCAAATCTCTTTCCTCTGAACTTCAAAAACACAGGATAATATATTCGGCATTAAACAAAAGGTTGTTCATAAAACAGCTATACCGATATACATATCACCTTTGGCCATTACATATTGAGAAATTTGATCTTAGCCAATATGATCTTGTAATCTCCTCGAGCGCGAGTGTTGCTTTTGGGGTTATAACTCCGATGACATGTAAACATATTGCCTATGTTCACTCTCCAATGAGATACCTGTGGGATTTGAAAGATGTGGGTATAAAAGAGTTAGTTTTTTTTAAAAGAATGGTAACTAATTTCTTGTTGGTATTCATAAGACTTTGGGAATCTTCCGCTTCTTCTCGTCCGGATATTTTAATATCTAACTCAAAATTCGTAGCCAGGCGTATTTCAAAGTATTGGGGCAGGGAAGTAGACTATGTTCTAACTCCTCCGGTACATTTCTATGAGGGTGTAATAAAGGATAAGAGTGAGAGGGGAAAGAAAGATCATGATAAATATATTGTAGCTGGAGCTCCATTTGAATTTAACAAGAAGGGTGAGTTTCTTTTGGAATGTATGAAAGATTCCAAGATTGTCTTAAAGCTAATTGGGAGTGGTTCTAAAGAACCTAGATTAAGAAGAAAATATTCTAAATACAAAAATATACAGTTCTTAGGAAAGATATCTGATGAGGAAAAATGGAGAGTACTCTCAAAGGCTTCTGCTTTTGTTATGCCTGGTATTGAGGACTATGGCATCTTTCCTGTGGAGGCTATGTCTGCTGGTACTCCTGTGTTAGCTTACAAGGCTGGAGGAATATTGGAGAATCTGATGGAGGGTGTTAATGGATATTTTTTTACGGAATGGAATGAAGAAAGTTTTAACAATGGATTGAAGAAAGTATTAAATGAAGAATGGAATTACAAGAAGATAGCGGAATCTGTTAAGAGGAATAACAATAGTGAGGATATGTTTAAAAAGAGGTTTAAAGAGTATTAGTTGAATGTGGTACTGGTTTTTGATATTATCATACTGTTCTTAATGTAATGCCGAGATAGCTCAGCTGGTAGAGCATTTGTCTGAAGAACAAAGGGTCCCCAGTCCGAACCTGGGTCTCGGCACCATTACGCGAGAGTAGTTCAGTTGGCTAGAACGACACATTGCCAATGTGTAGGTCGCGGGTTCGAACCCCGTCTCTCGCTCCATATTCAAATATACAATTATGAATATTGTAGAATACAAAAAAGCAATTCAATTCCCACTTCGTCAATCAACGCTATGCTTCTTAATCAGAGATGATGAAATTCTACTTGCTATGAAAAAACGAGGATTTGGAAAAGATAGATGGAATGGAGTAGGTGGGAAACCCGATGGAGAAGAAACAATTCTTGAGACTGCAATACGTGAGACCCAAGAAGAAATTGAAGTAACCCCAAACGATATGGAGGTAGTAGCAATTCTTGATTTCTATTTTGTAAATAACCCAGATTGGAATCAGCAAGTAGTAGCATACTTTTCAAGAAACTGGGTTGGAGAGCCTAAGGAAACAGAAGAAATGAGACCTCAATGGCATAAGAAGGATCAATTACCAATTGAAGCTATGTGGCCAGATGATGACTTTTGGCTTAATCCTGTTATAAATGGATCAAAGGTGAAAGCAGAGTTTTTGTTTGGAGAAAACGATATAGTGATGGATCACAATGTTATGGAAGTTGAGGTTTTGGATATTTAGAACTTATCCTTTAGAAAATAATAATCCTCCTGTATATCCAATATATGCAAATACAATAGCTCGAATTGTTTTACCTAATGTTACCGCTATTAAAAACTTCCACCACTTAATACCAAATGCACCTGCTACCAAACCAGCAACATCAAACAAAGGGTTAGGGATAAGTGCTAGTACAAAGATTGCCCATAATCCATATTTCTTAATCCTAATCTCCATTTTCTTGTATACCTTGCTTGATTTTACAATCCCACTACCACTATATCCAGCAAGATAGCCTACTAATTCTCCAAATGATGATGCTACTCCTACAGTTAAGCCGACTAGAAGAGGATTGGCGAATACACCACCCAATAATACATTTAATGGGGCTAATACTGGTACAGGTATTAATACTGTAGCATTTCCTAAGAACATTATTAAAAATATTCCTACATATCCAAATTCTTGAAGATTACGTATCTCTTTATTAAATACAATTATTAATACTGATATAGCTATTGAAGCTAAGAGCATTAATAGATGTTTAATACCGAATTTTTCTTGTTTATTAGGTTCTTCCATTGTTTATTATACTGAATATTTATGGGAAACCAAGAAAACCGAGGGGTCCTATTTTGTAGAACCCCTTGTTTGGGTCAGTTTTCTAATTCAGCTCTCTTAGGACACCGCCGTTATTCCTAAAAGTTTTGTTCAGAATTTTGATATCCATACCATTTTGAAGGACAATCAAAGCCCAGGAAATGCAGTTGATCCCGTTCTTTTGGTCACGTCTCCAGTCGAGCACTTCCTTTGGATCGTGAAGGTTGAAAGGAAAATCCTTTTCTTTCCAGGCAAAGATGCCATCTTGATGTGCAATTAGCAACAGAAGCTCCGTTGAGACGATAGGTGCAGATTGCTTTTTAGGAAATGCAAGATATGCTTTAACATTTGCAAGATTCGTGGGGGGCTTTTCTTCTACGATGGAAGCCTGATACAAGAAATCGTCTTCTTGAATTTCAAGTCCATCTTCAAGTCTTGCCAAGATTGATCCCATTGGATTCGCAATCAGCAGATTGCTATCATCAAAGAAATTGCGAACTTGTAAGCCATGAGTTATAACGATTTCATGATTTTTGGGATTACCATGTTCTTTTTTTACAACGATGGTTACGAGCTTGAGATTCTGATTATCTGACATAATACCCTTCCTTTTAAAAGATCCGGTTTGATTTGGCGGTTTGTTATTATACCACTCCTATAGTATATTTGTATTTCTTAAGAAATTTGTTAATATTAACTATGAAATTAGCCACCAAACAAGCGAAATCAATACTAACCCCAAGCAAACTCCCCGGTGCAGATTATGTAGTAAATCCATATTCCGGATGTGCGTTTGGATGTGTATATTGCTATGCAGAATTTACTAGAAAATTCACAGGCCATATGGGTGATGAATGGGGTACATACGTAGATGCAAAAATAAATACACCAGAGATATTTGAAAAAGAAATAGCCAATCTAACAAAGAAAGTAATTAAGAAGAATGAATTTAAAACAGGAAATAGACCGGTAATATTCTTTGGATCGGTAACAGATCCATATCAAGGAGTAGAAGCAAAATATGAATTAACTAAGAAGTGTTTAGAAATAGTTGCGAAGTCAGAAATCAAAAACGATATCGAAATATCACTTCTAACTAAATCTCCATTAGTAACCAGAGATATTGAAATACTAAAACAAATACCTAATCTAGAAGTAGGTATGACGATATCATCCATTGATGACAATATTAGTAGGATATTTGAATGCTATGCTCCTCCAAGTTCATTGAGAATATTGGCTTTGAAGAAACTTAATGAGGCAGGTATAAAGACATATGCATTTGTAGGACCATTACTTCCACACTTTGTTGCTAATGAAGAGAGCTTAAAAAAGTTGTTTAAGAAGATTAAGGATTCGGGGACTAAGAAGGTATGGGCTGAACATATAAATCTAACGGGAAGTAAGATGGATAGGTTAATAACTTTGGTTGGTGATCAGTTAACGGAAGGGGAATTAAAGCTTTTTAAAGATTCTCAAACTGATGAATACAAGATGAAATTAAGTAATATGATATTGGGTATTGTTAAGGAATATGGGTTGGAATTGGTAGGGGGAAAAGTGATTGATCATATTAAATTAAGCAAATAACTTATGGGAATCATAAAAGTAAATCAAACAGACGTTGGCGCGGTATATGAAATAATCCACGAATGTGTCCTTTGGCTACAAGCGAGAGGAATGGATCATTGGATGGATTATTATACAGAAGAATTAATTAAGCATAAGTTTGATACAGGAGAAATATTTCTTCTTAAAGAAGATGACAAGTTTGTAGGAACGATATCTGCGAGTAACCAAGAGCCATATTATTATTCCGAAAATAAAGATGGTGATAACGGTATGCCTATTAATCATACATTGAAATTCACACCCGGAAACGCTTGGTATGTTTCGGCTTTAGCTGTTTTACCAGAATCCCAGGGAAGAGGTCTTGCAAAAAAACTTCTTCAATATGTTGAGAATTATGCAAAAGAAAAAGGGATGGAGTTTCTTCGAATGGATGCCAGAGGAGACTATACTGACTTAATAAATATGTATTTAAGATGGGGATTTGAAAAAGTTGGCAGTATGCCAGATCCCGACAGTGAATATTTCTTAATGGAAAAGAAAGTTTTGTAGAGGTATTTCTTTTCAGATTGAAAAAATAGCGGATTCGGACGTCTCATAGTATAATCTGCTATGAGCAAAAAATTGCTATTTCTCTACCCTGTTGAAGAATATTGGGTAAACAATTTCCCATTTCGGAATGAGAGAAGTATAAAAAAATTAGAAACCACTATTGACCTCCGTTACAGACAAAAGGGGTATGAAATTTATTTTGCAACATTTAGAAATAGAGACGTATTTCAATTACAACTGCAACCTACGGATCATGTAATACGCGTAGAAACAGAATTTTTTGAGGGCTTCAAATATCCTAACCCAGAGCAGTTGCTAAATCAGTTAGGTGACACAGAGCGACTGGTCATCTGTGGGTTTCACCTGCCTGATTGTGTGGTCAGAATGGCCCAAGGAGCTGTGGATATGAAATTTGATACGCTTGTAGATGTTGAGTTAACTGAAAATTTCGCATATAGAAGCTCAAAATTTTATTTCAATCCAGAGGAATATAATTTTGCAAATATCTTTGTAGATGGAATGCATGATATTCATAAATATTCTCCACCCTCCCTTTACAGAATGAAAGAGTATGAAAAAGAGTTCTATCATTTAAAAGATTTTACACCAACAATAACTGAAGAAGATGTTGAAATACACGAACAGGATCAAGAAACATTGTTTATGGAATTTTCAAGCCCTAGATAAATAAACTTCTTTTAAATTATTCATATTTGAATTCTTCCATCCTTCATCATACTGATTACCAGTCGAGAGTAAATTAATAAATAGATATCTTTGTAACCTTATAGTATAATCACGACTGTAGTTTTTCATAATTACGATCTTTAAGTAGGGAGAAAAGAGCTTTCATGAGTATTACTGATTTAAATGAACTTCCATTACAGAAGCTATTGGAAATAGCTTGGAAAAATGAAAATGTCACTGAATCATCTGCGAGTTTAATGCTAATTGTGGCAAAAGAAGGACCTGAAGGCATAAAACTCTTTAATGAGTGTCGCCAACAGATGGACAAATTTTGTGACTCTAGTTTTCAGTTTGCCACGAGATGTTTGCTAAATGAATATGAAAAGAGGAAGAATCCTCAGAAAAAAAATCTCAATGTGGATATTCCATTCCCACAAGGAAATTGATTGTCCCAAACCCAGAGGGAATTACCCCTACTAATTTCCTCTGGTGCTTTACAAAAATTTTCTTTTCAATTATTCATATATCATATACACTAGACATATGGATATTGATATACAAAAACAGCCCACAAATCACATAAAGGACAGAATATTAAGATTCAAACCAGTAGCCTTTGTTAAAAAGAATCTACCCATATTCACCGTACTCTCCGTATTCCTCTTCTCACTCTTAATAGGGATATGGAATATTAAAAAATATACACTAACAGATCTACAAGGATTAGAGATCCCAGTTAATGTATCAACCCTCATAGATAAATATATGAAAGAGAAATTAATAGGGAAGAACTACTTCTCCTTCTCAACAACCACATACGAAAAAGAAATGTTCTCCTCTGTACCATATATTAAGGAAGTCAACATTGAGAAAGTAATACCAAATAGGTTAGAAATATTCGTAGACCTATACAGACCTGCAAGTACAGCATTGATTAGAGATACTGAATGCTATCTTCTCTCCGATGAAGGCATAGTGCTAGATATGATATGCCAAGAAGATACTGTAAATTGTTGTAAAGCATACGCAACAGCTCAATCATTGTATCTCTTTACTTCCTCTGAAGTAGATAGCTCCTCTCGCGAAAATGGCAAACAAGAGTTGTTAATAATGGAAAACATATACAAGGCTGTTAAGGTTATACAAACCTATGGGTATGAAATATCGGCAATCTCTCTGAAAGATATGGTATTGGAAATAACTCTAAAAACAGCACAAACATTCAAATTTAGTATGTCTGAAGACCTAGACTTACAGTTAGAAAGATATATTGCAGTTGCAAACAGAGTGAAAAGTGATAACCTTAAGTTTAAGTCGATAGATTTTCGTTTTGAAAGACCAGTTCTAAAAAACTAATTCTTGCTAAAACGGAGATTTTTGATTATATTATTATAAAGGACTTGTTAATTCTGAGTCTTTTTATATAATAAATTAGTAAAATTAACTCTGCCTTAAAAAACATGGCACGCAAAATAATAACAGCTATAGATCTCGGTTCCTCCAAAGTTACAACAGTAATTTCTTCTGTTGATGACAATCAAACACCTTCCGTTATAGGTGTGTGTTCACATACTAGTAAAGGTATCAAAAAAGGCGTTGTAGTGAATATTGATGACGCAACCAATGCAATATCAGAGAGTGTACTAGCTGCTGAAAGAATGGCAGGTGTTACAGTTTCTGATGTATATGTCTCAATCAATGGTGAGCAGGTAACAAGCTTAAACAACAAGGGTGTTGTAGCAGTTGCAGGTTCTGAAATCACGATAGATGATACATATAGAGCAATCGAAAATGCGAGAACCTTATCTTTACCAGATAATCTTAATCCAATCCACATTATCCCTAGAGAATTTGTAGTGGATAATCAAGGTGGAATTAAGTATCCAATTGGAATGAGTGGTGGAAGATTAGAAGTAGAAACACATATAATCACTGCACCTAATTCATACTGGCAGAATATTAGAAAATGCGTAGAACAGGTAGGATTGAATGTCTATGATGTAATCTTTACAGGTTGGGCATCATCGCTTTCAGTATTAACAGAAACAGAAAAAGAGCTTGGTGTCTCTATGTTAGACATTGGTTCTGGTACTACAAGTATTACAATATTTGAAGAAGGATCAATCATCTACAGTAGTTGTATACCTTGGGGTGGGAATAGCATAACAAGTGATATTGCGATTGGTCTTCAAGTTTCTCTTGAGGAAGCTGAAAAGATTAAGCTCTATATGTCAGATATTCTTGAT
>Ga0209728_1000599_pt1 | contig 27288 bp, 57 predicted proteins | sample RifGroD1_FD_183997 | JGI IMG/M metagenome (GOLD analysis project Ga0209728, IMG submission 183997) | Groundwater microbial communities from Rifle, Colorado, USA - Groundwater D1 (SPAdes) (version 2) | ecosystem: Environmental > Aquatic > Deep subsurface > Groundwater | place: Rifle, Colorado... | reverse complement strand
TGCCTAATAAGATTTTAGAATTAGAGAGTAAATTGAGAGAATATAATTGCATTATGGATAAAGTAATTGTTTTTCATGCTAAGAATAAAGAAGGAGTAAAATAAATGAGAGCAGGTAAAAGAGGAATTGAATTAGATCCTAACGATTGGTACGATAATTTATATTGGTTTGAAGATGAATCAGATGTATTTGAATTTATGGAAGAGAATGAAGATAAGATTAAACAATACGCAAAAAAATATGGTATAACAATTAAAAATAGCATTGATATTATGTACAATTTAAGAATTAGTAAATAGAATGAAAAATTTAACTTAACTGAATTTTGAAAGGAATTAAATCATATGCAAACTAAAATTGTAATGAAGGATAATCAAAATAAGAATACAAACAACAAGTTATCAAATTTATACTGTATAAAAATAAAAAATAGTAATTTATATTATTTGGTTAGTAAACATTTTCAAGAAGAAAATAAAGTCGTTTTAATTTCTTTGAATGGCATCCATGATATTTATACAGGAACTTCAATAGTAGATTTGTACACTGTGAATGCAGTATTAGAGTTAATTAAAGATGGATCGTGGGAATGTTTGTAGAAGAATTGGATGAAGTCACGAAACTTTTATATAAGCAAGAATATAGATTTGTACCTGTGACTATGAGTAAATAATTAAAAGAGAAGATGTATCGAATAAGGGAGGAAATTATAAGTATGAGCGATCATCTAGAAAAAGTTAGTAATTACATATTTAAAATTAAAGAAAATGTAGAAAGAGTTGGATGGGCTACTCCCTACGAAGTTAATCAATTGTTAACATTATATTTAGATAATGTCCAATATTGCACAGAATTAGAAAAGAAATTAGAATATGCTTTAGAAACAAAGGGAGAATATTTAGAAATTGATAAGGTTGTCAACTAGGATGAATTTGTGAGTTTATAGGAAGAAGGTTAATTAATAATGACTAATAAAAATAATGTTACCGATATTAACAAAAAAATTAGAAGAGAAATTATTTGATAATCATATGCAAACTATGTTTGATTTAGTGGATGAATTAATGGAACGTGATGAGTTAACCGATGTAGAAGAATCATTTATGGACGCATTTATGGAGTGGAATGATTTCTTATGTGGTGATGAAGAAAATATTGAGAATGATAATAATGATGAAGACAATTAACCTCTTTGTGATATAATCATAATATAAGTACAGAGAGGTTGATTAATTTAAGAAAGAAGGAAATAAGAAATGGAAAATATCACTCATTTACAAGAGTTAACCAACCAACTCAATATGGCCTGTGACGCTTATTATAACCTAAATAAACCTATCATGGAGAATCGGGAATACAATATGCTCTTTGAAGAATTAGAAACCCTAGAAAGCAAATTAGGAGTTATCTTAAGTGACTCACCTACACAAAGAGCAGGATATAAAACAGTGTCAAATCTGCCAAAAGTAAAACATGAAATACCACTCTTATCATTAGACAAAGCAAAAGAAGTTTCAAAACTAGTAAAATGGTTAGGAGATAAACAAGGTATATTAATGTTAAAAATGGATGGTGGAACAGGAGCGTCTAAATACAAAAAACATTTTGAACAATTAGTAACTAGAGGAGACTCAGAAACAAATATTGGTGAGGATATTTCTCATAATGTACATAGCATAAAAAATATTCCATTAAGTATTGATGATTCAGATGAATTAATAATTGTTGGTGAAAATTTCATGAGGTATTCATCATTCAATGAAATTAATTCAAGAATCAAAAATCCAGATGATAAATATGCAAATCCGAGAAACCTTGCTAACGGATCTGTGGGTTTGATGGACAGTAAGTTATGTAAGAATCGCAATGTAGAATTTTGTGCATTCAATATTATCAAAGGAAATAAATTTAAGAAAAAACAAGAACAATTAGAATGGTTGAAGTCTCAAGGATTTTATGTAGTTCAGTATTGGATGGTTACAAAGGATAATCTTGAAAAAACCATTGAGCAAATTATTGAAGATATTCCTACTTTTGACTTCCCGATTGACGGCCTTGTTTTGACGTATAATGATATAGAATATGGATTGTCTTTGGGTCAAGTTGCCAGATTTCCTAAACATTCAATAAGTTTTAAATTTGAGGATTCTTGGTTTAAAACAAAATATTTATATACTGAGTGGAATACAAGTAGACTTGGTAGAATTATTGGTACAGGAGTTTTTCAACCTGTCAATATTGAAGGGTCTGAGGTAGCAAGGGCAACAACTCATAACTTAGATATATTTAGGAATTTAAAACTCGGCAAGGATGATATTATTGAAATTACCAAGAGAAACAAAATTATTCCTGCTATTGAAAATAATATTACTAGAAGCAATACCGAACAATTACCTACAGAATGCCCAACTTGCAAAGGCGAGGTAGAAATAAGACTAGAAGCAAAAACCAATAATTTATATTGTATTAATCCTAATTGCGAAGCAAAATTAACTCAGAAGCTAAAATATTTTGTCAGTAAACAATGTTTTAATATTTCCGACTTAGGAGAAGCAACCTTAGAAGCATTAATTGGTTTAGGGTACATTAATAATTATATGGATATCTTCAAGCTAGAAAAGCACAAAAAAGAGTTGGTTAAACTCAGTGGTTTTGGAAGTAAGTCTTTCAACAATTTAATGACAGCTTTAGAAAATGCAAAACAAATAAGTATGACATCGCTAATTGCATCAATGGGAATTAAAAATGTCGGTTTTGGATCTTCAAAGAGACTTGCTAAACATTTTAATAATGATATTAATGCTTTTTTAGAAGCAACAAAGTCATATAGAAATTTTGTGAATATTGAAGATTTTGGAGATATTACTGCTAACTCAATCTGTGATTATTTCCAAGATGAAGAAAATATAAAAATGTTTTTGGAGTTATTGGAATATGTGAATATTAAAAAAGAAGAAAAGAAGGAAGTGTTGAATGTGGAAGAAAATCCGTTTCTAGGCAAAACCATTTATTTGACAGGTAAATTTGCCCTCAAAAAAGACGATCTAAAGGTTAAAGTAGATGCACTTGGAGCAATTCTATCAAGTGGCTATAAAAAGAGCTTAGACATGCTCGTATGCGGTGGAGATATGAGTAAAAGTGGTAAGGCCGATCGTGCGGTTGCCGATGGAGTGAAATGTGTGAGTGAGGAATATCTCATGCAATATATTAAATAGAAAGGACTGGAAAGCATGAATTGCAAATGTGGATGCAAACTTCAATTTACAGATAATAGTCTTAAAACTAAAAGTGGTGAAACTGGAGAGGTTAGAGCAGTATACTATTGCGATTCGTGCAATATATCTTTTGATGGTTATGAATTAGACTGTGAAGGAAAATATGTTAAATTACCGAAGAAATATCTTAAATGGTTTACTAGAAATTATATGAATGGAATGTTAAATAAGTATTCTAGAAATAAGTTAAATAATATGGAAGCATGAAAATCACACCTTCTAAATGCTCGTTCATGCTTCCATATACTATATTATAAAGATATAAATAATTTTTAAGGAGAAATAATATTGAGTACTAAAGGTGTAGATACCCATGCAATGTACAAGATTAATCATAGAATAAATGGTGATGGAATAACGGAAAGACGATGTACTATGTGCGACGAATGGAAAGAGGAAACATTAGACCATTATTACCTAAAAAATAAAAAGAAACCAGAAATAGGTTATACTCCTGCATGTAGAATTTGTATAACCGCCAAAGCAATAGCTCACAGACTTTTAAACGTCGATAGAGCTAGAAAAAGTATTCAAGATCATTATTATAGGCATAAGAAAGTATATAATGCCAGAGCAAAGGCTTACAAAAAAGATCACAGAGAAAAGATAGTTAACGACTATAAAGAATGGATTAAAAATAACCCTGATAAAGTTAAAATATATGGCCTTAATCATCGAAGTCATGAGATAACTGACGAAGAGTGGAATAATTGTTTGAAATACTTTGATTATAAATGTGCATACTGTGGTATTTCTGAAGAAGATCATTTAAAAATACATAAACAAAGACTACACAAAGAACATGCCGCTGATGATGGGGCAAATGATTTACGAAACGCCATACCTGCGTGTAGACTTTGCAATAGTGGTAAACATACAAGTGATATGGAAGAATGGTATATGGATCAAAATTTCTTTACAGATGAAAGATATAATAAAATAATTCGGTGGATAGAAGAAGAATTTAAAATATATAGAGAATAGACCTCCATATAGAATAGTTAGAAAGCGAAATAAGGATGATAGAAAATTTCATCATGAATTATGGAGTGTAGATCAATATAGGAATATAGTGGATTTAATAGCTATCAAAGCTATCAAAGTTAAGAAAGATGACTTAGAAGAAATTGCTGAAAAATATTTATATGAAATTAGCATCCGTTAAGTTATCGATTTTAAGTTAAATCAAAAATAAAAGGAGTTTTTAAAATGAAAGTAAATATTAGAAAAAGTGTATTCGAAACTAATTCAAGCTCTATGCATAGTTTAGCAATTATTGGTGCAGATAGAATGAATCAATCCAATTTACATGTTACAAATATTGATGGAATCGAAAAAATTATAGTTCAATCAGATGAATATGGGTGGTCTGGTAGTGATTTAACTACACCATTAGATAAATTAAGTTATATAGCAACACTTATTCAGTATAAAGACTCATCTAATGAAATTGCAGATAGTAAATACTTTCAATGGTTGTCAGATATGGTAAAAGATTATACGGGTTATGGGTTAGCATATATACCATATCTTAAGGGTGATAAATACAACGCTGATGGTTATGTTGATCATGATTCAACTGATACTCTTAATAGTGAATGGTCAACAAATGAAGAAGATTTCAAAAGTAATATGAAGGATATTGTTTTCAATGATAAGTATTTTATTGTCATAGATAATGACAATCATTAAGAGGAGGAAAAGAAAAATGTTAAGACAAATTAGAAGAGGCGTATTCGAAACTAATAGTAGTTCAACTCATAGTATTACAATGTGTTTGAAGAAAGATTATGATAAATGGGAAATTGGAGAAATGTATTTACATGATGATGTTCTAGTCACAAAAGAAGAAGCAATTGAAGAATTAAAAAATAATAAATGGTTTAATGAACGCAATCCAGATTTTAATTTTACAGACGAAGAAACAGTTGATGAAATACTTGCAGATTATGAATACCATACTTCAAAACAATATTGGGATGATGAATATTTAGAGACATTTGAAGATACATACACAACTCCTAGTGGAGATGTAGTGGTGGCATTTGGTAAATATGGACACGATTGAGGAGGAATATAAGATGAATTTACTTCACGAATATAAAAACGGTAATTATACTATTAAACTTTATGAGGATGGAACCAAGATTAGAGAAACGAAGGAAGATAAATTTATATCTTCCTTCCCTGAAAACATTGATATTAAAATATCTGACAAGTGTGACGGAGGATGTAGTTTTTGTCATGAGAATTCAACACTAAATGGAGATATAGCAGACTTTAATTATGAATTTTTATATTCATTAAGACCAGGAACAGAGTTGGCTATTGGTGGTGGAAATGTGTTTGATAATCCTAAATTAAGTCATTTTCTAAAGTGGTGTGAACATAGAGGAATTGTTGCCAATATTACTGTAAATCAAAAACATGTAACTAGTCAATATTTTGATTATAATGGAGAAAGACATTATTATAGAAATATAAATACTAGTAGAATTTTTGACTGGATTGACAGAGGTGAAGTACATGGAGTAGGGATATCTTATGATGGAAATTCAGAAGAATTAGATAAGATATTTGCTGATGATGAAGATTATTATGCAGAGGAATATAAGAAAAATGCTGTGATACATGTCATTAATGGAGTACATTCTTATGAAGATATAATGAAATTAGCAAATAAGAATTACAAAATCCTTATCCTTGGATATAAGGATTTGAGAAGGGGTCATGAATATCTTGCTGAAAATAAAGAAATAATTAAGATTAATCAACAAGATATTTATGATAATATTCATAGCATTATTAAATCTTTCACTGTTGTAAGTTTTGATAACCTTGCTATCGAACAATTGAATATTAGAAGAATATTTACAACCAAACAATGGGATGAATTTTATATGGGGGATGACGGATCTTTTACAATGTATATTGATTTAGTCAAAGGTGAATTTGCTAAAAACTCTACATCATTAAATAGGCATAAATTATTAGATACAGTTGAAGAAATGTTTGAAATTGTGAAATCAGAATAAATCAAAATCCGCAAAGCCTACTCCCATAAGGGTTTGCGGATTCAATATTTCCCTTAAAATACCAAATTTAACCTAAGTCAAAATATATATAAGGAGCGATTCTATAGAAATGGGATTTAAAATATTATTAAACAAAAAAGAAATATGTGAATTATATCTAAGCAACTTAAGTTTGTATGAATTAGTTGAAAAGTATAAAATAAACAGAAGTGTTATTAAAAGGATATTGTTAGAAAATAATATAAAATTGAGAAGCAAAACTTCAAAATACACATTTAATGAAAATTATTTTGATATAATTGATAATCAAGATAAAGCATACTGGTTAGGTTTTATATGGTGTGATGGATATTTAAATAAAAGAAATAGAACTGAAAACAATACAGAATATAGTTTAAAACTTGGATTATCTGAAAAAGATGTTGGTCATTTAAAACTTTTCCAAAGATACATAGACAGTAATCATGAAATAAAATACTATGATATAAATTCAAAAAGCTTTAATACAAATTATAAAGAAAGTCGCTTACTAATTACAAACAAACATTTTTGTAAGAATTTATACGACATGTATGGATTAATACCTCATAGGTTCGATATATCTAAATTGATAAATAATATTCCGAAAGAATTATATAGAGATTTTATTAGAGGAGTATTTGATGCAGAAGGATCTATTACATATAAAACTATAGATTTCAGAACATCTACCTGTGAAGAATTTTCTATTGGTATAAGTACATATGAAGAATTATTAAAATTTATTAATAAAATACTAATTGAAGAAGGTTTAACTAAAACAATTTACAAACTTGCACAAAGACATGAAGGGAGGGATGCTTATTGCAGGCAATTGAGAATAACTGGTAATCACATTGTATTAAATATATTAAATTGGTTATATAAAGACAATGAAGAATTAAGTTTAGAACGAAGATATGAAAAATATAAACATATTGTAAATTATAATAAAATTGTTAAATAAGAAGGGAGATATGTAACGTATGAGAGTAAAATTATTCACCCATACGGATCTTTGATGGTATCGGCTGTGCTATCTTGGCTAAACAAGCATTCCCAGAAACAGTAGATATTGAATACTGTGATTATAATAATATTAATGAAAATGTTGAGAATTTTTACATTGGTTCAGGAAAGAACAATTATGATATGGTGTTTATTACTGATATTTCAGTAAATGAAGAGGTTGCTACAATAATTGAATATTATAAAGATAAAACTTACTATCCAGAAACTATCCTATTAGATCATCACAAAACAGCAGAATTTCTTAATAAATATGACTGGTGTAATGTAGTAGAAAATGTAAATGGAGAAAAGACTTGTGGAACATCTTTATTCTATTATTATTTAATGGAAAAAGGATTTTTACAAAACTCAAGAGCATGGAAATGGGATGGATGTTCGAATTTATATTCTTTTGTAGAATCAGTTAGAAAATATGATACATATCTTTGGAAAACTTTATATAATGAAATTGAACCAAAGATGTGGAATGATTTATTATACATAATGGGTAGAGATAATTTTATTGAAAAGATTATGGATATAGTTGGATTCCAGCATGAGGTTGACTTTACTGAATTTGATTTAAAGTTACTTGAATATAAACAAAGAGAAATTGATAGTTACATAGATTCAAAAGATAAGAATATTATTGTCAAAGAGATACAAAGTTATAAAGCAGGAGTAGTATTTGCAGAAAGATATGTTTCAGAATTAGGGAACAAATTATCTGAATTACATCCTGAATTAGATTTCATTGCTATGATTAATCCATCACATTCAGTAAGTTATAGAATTGTGAAGAAAGGTATTGATTTGAGTGTAGTTGCGAAAGTATATTCTGGAGGTGGGCATACTCAAGCTAGTGGAAGTCCTATTGATGAGAATATGAGAAATAAGATTATAGATTTAGTGTTTAGTTAAAAGGATTAATTCATCCTAAATAAAATATAAAAAGGAGAATGAATAATGAGCAATAATAAAAAAGAAATCTCAATTGATCGTGTAAAACAAATTACTCAAGAGGAATTACAAAAATATATACAAGGTAATTTTTCAGAAGAAAACTTAAGAAAAACAATTCAAAGTCAGTTAGAGAATTCAGGGAAAGATATTGTTTTTAAAGAACTTGGTTTAAAAAGAGATAGTTGGAACAGAGGTATGTGGGAATTAAGTAATCATGGAACTATTGTTAATATGGTTCAAAATAGTCCACACATTAGAAATATTGGCAAAGAAGTAATTCAAGAAATTATTAAACAAGTAACCCCTGAAGATGTTATGACATCTCTGAATAAAAATAATATCCAATCATTAAAGAAGGTTTATAGAGAAACTTTAATGAAATATTTTGAAGAAGAAGTTAGAAATCTCGCAAAAGTTCATGGTAAAGAAAATGCTGAAAAGTTATTTAAGAAATATTTATATGAAAGAGTAGACGAACAAGTCCAGGCAGATGAGGAGAGTTAATTTATGTATTTGGACATTAAAGAAAATACTGAAGAACGAAAATTTGGAGTAATTATTAAGGACGAATATGGATTTGTTAATCCAATATATTATACTAGAAACGAATGGGAAAAGATCATAAAAGCAATAGAGAAAGAAATTATGGATTATGATGTATCTCAAATGTTTCAAAAATAATCCCTAGCAAATTTAACATTGATGGTAATTAAGAAATTTATGAAAGAAAGAAGGAGTTAATTGTGAAGAAACCTAAATTAGAAGAATTTATGATATTAGAAAATAGCAAGGGTGAACAGGGAGTTCTTATAGAACATGATAGCGAATCTTATCCTTGGTGGATATGTTATGGTAATAGTGGTCAAGTGTTTTCAGAATCAGAAGATGATGAAGATTATCAAAATATTAGTAAAATATACAAATCAATAAGGAATGGACATATAAAATATGATGCTTTAAGGTTTATGAAAGACGGATCAACACTCGAATACAACTGTGTGTATGATAAAAATAAAGTAGAGGAAAAAGTTGTGGATGAAATTGAAGATAAATTTAAGAAATGTGGTGTTGAAGTGAAATACATAAATGGAGGCTATAAACCCTTCAATATTGTCTTAGAAAAATTAAAAGAACAATGGAATAATGGAAAAGCTAAAGAGATATTGGAAGCAATAATCGACAAATAAACTTATGGTTTTAATTTAAGAAGGAGGATTTATATTATTGATTATTTATCCAGATAAAGACTACTCACACATCTTATTATCTCAAGGAAGACAATGTGGAAAAACTAATATGCATCTTGCTATTTTAGAAGCTGTCATGGAAAGTAAATTAACTAATAAACCTGTAGAAGTTAGTTTTAGTATAAAACTTGTAAAAATTGAAGATTGAGGAGGAAAATAAATGATTAGTTGTAGAAAGTTCGAACATTATCAATCTAAAGATTTAACAGGATTTACTTTATTAGAAAAATGTCAAAGTGTGAGTGGATTTTGTATGGATTCTAATAATCCTGATTTTAATGAATATGCAAGAAGTTTTGGCAGAGGAATTGGTAGAGCTGATTCATATACAACCCCTAAATGGTGTGCTAAAAGAAAGAAAGGAAGTATTAAATTATGAGTGTAGATTATTATTCATGTGATTGTTGTGAAGAAAGTGTTTATGAGGAATTTGTAAAAGGTTGTGAAAAGTGTGGACATAATATTTGTACAGAATGTATAGTAAATGACGATATTAATTCTGAATATGCAAGTGGTTATCGTGTTAAATATGATGGTTCTGAAGAACAAAAAGAGCAATATGGAATCACTGAAGAATATATAGAAAAAGGATGGGTTGAGATAGGGAAACCTATTCAAGATACAGGTATTGATCCAAAATATTGCCCTTTCTGTAATGGCAATATGATTCATAATGATGATTTATTAGATTATTTATTAAGTAAATATAACTTATCTAAAGATGAAGTTAAAAAGGAATATTTGAAAAGTGTTTAAAATTGCATTTTCAATTGGTTTGGGAAAGGAGGTGTTCTAATGGACGCATTTAAATTCATCAACATCACTAGAAAATATAAGAAATGTCCTAGCTGTGGAAGTAGCTGGAAAGAAACAAAATTGCAAGTAAGTGTAAAAGATGAAATTGTAACAATTAGTTGTGAATGTGGTTTCTTAAAAATGGTTAATGAAAATAATAAAGAGATTAAGGAGGGATAAATAAAGATGGATAAGCCTAAGAAACATCATAGAGAACCAATATATGATTATCACGAGGTTATTAAATACATAGAAAAGAAATATATGATTAAAACAAGAGGATATAATGGTACTACTTTAGATTTTTGGCATTGGTTATTAGACAAATGTTTTGATAATGTCAATAATGGTTCAGAACATTCCATTGATATTAGATATTGGTTAGATCATTTAGAGGAAGATGATTGGCAAAGAGAAATATTACAGTTAATTTACAATGAATTTCAAGAAAATGATATGGATTTTTGGATAGAGTGGTAGTACGAGCAAAGATACGCTTTATCTTATGAAAGGAGATAAAATAATGAACGATCCAAACGATTTTCAATGTGATATTTGTGGCAATACCTTAACATCAGAATCTTGCTTTTGTGAAAACTGTAAAACATGGTTATGTAATGGTTGCGCATTTGAAAATGAATGTGAAGAAAGACAGGGATAAAATAATATTTGAGAAGGAGGAATAAATAATGGAAAGATATTTTCAAGTAACTGGTCAATCGAGTTTATACAACGAATACATGGAATATAAAAATAATCAACAAGTAGTACATAGTATCTCAAAAGAATTCATGAATGCACAAGGAATTGAAACTAATGTATATGCAAATCAAGGTGACAAATTTTACATTGTACCTACTGAAAATGACGTAGATAAATTTAGCAAATCATTGTGCAAACCTTTAAGCAATGATCTCAGAGCATTTAAAGCAAATTCAAAAATAGGTAAAGCATGGGTTAAAACTCTTGAAGAAAAACAATTTAAGATCAAGAATAAACCATATGTAGGATTTAGTTTTAGGAATTGTATGGGTAAGAATCGTTCAAGAATATTTGCCATTGATAGTGTTGTTTATTGTTCATTCCAAAACGAACATGATTTTGATGATGTTCCAGATGGATTTGTAGAACTTAAAGCAAGTGAGTTTTGGAAAATTGTTGAGGATTATGAAGGGAGAGAAAATAATGAAAGTAACTAAATATAAAGATCAAAAAGATGGTGTGAGAAGAATTAACGCATATTTCAAACATAAAGAATTAGTCAAAGAAGGAAAGATGATTTCTCTTGATGGTGCTAGAAGAGATGAACCAGAGTATCATAAAATGGTTAGAAGTCAATTCTATGGTATGGACACATACAGAAGCGAAGAAGAGGAAATGGAGGATTTTCTTTCGTATCTTATAGATGAAGTTTGGTTAGAATCAGGTGATACTGGTTTTAGTATGCCATTACCTGATAACACAAAAGAATATCTATTGATTTTTAATAATAAGATTTGGTTGTATCTATACTTTTCAGATGAGTATTTAGGAATGGGTGAGTCTAATCAATTTGTTCATATCAATAGTATTATGGTTCCAGAAGGATGTAACAATGAAGATGTTAGAGAGGTTAGAGATTGGTTGGTTAAGGGTGGATTTAAGATGTTGAAGTAGAAATTTTCTGAAGAAAATACTAGGCAAAATATAATATTGTGTTTTCTGAAAACATTGCTATATACCACTTTCAGAAAACACAATATGGCATAAAACTAATCTTTTAACGGATGAAAAGGGGTGATAAATTATAAAAATTGCTGAAACTTATACATATTACGTTATATACAGCCTAAATAAAGAAGGATATTATTCTGGGATATCTGATTTAGGACATTATAGAACAGAATACAAATTTTCGAAAACATTAAAAGATGCAGTTACTTGGGATTCTAGAGTAGATGCCAATGAATATGTTGGGGCATGGTTAGATAAGAGTAATAATCAAATATATAAAGTTAAAAAAGTAGAGTACAGTTATGCCGTGGCTTAAAATTAACCTTTGATTCTATAATAAATAAATATAATAAGGAGCGAAATATATGAATTTGCAAGCATATTTAAAGGGTTGTGATCGTGGAGATTTTCAATGGGAATGTGTTGAATCTGGTACGTATGGAGACGGAAATAGTGTTGATGTTGAAAATGCTTCCTTAGAAGGTAGATCAGCAAGTGTTGCTAGGCATGGAAATGATAGTTACGAAGCTGAAGTTAATAATTTACAATCTGAACCTTATTATGATATGAAAGAATTTACATGTAGACGTTCGGCAAGAAATTGGACAGAGAAAATGATTAAAAAAGATATTGGAAAGGATATCAATTGATAATGAATGAAGATATTATGCGTTTATTACAAATTATTTGTGATGTTATTACCGATGGTGACGATGTAGATTTTGAAGAACTTAATGAAATTGCAGACCGTAATAATTTAATTATTGACGAAGATTGCTGTGTTTTACGAAAGGGAATAAAAGAAGAGAGTGAAAGTGTATGAAATACTTAGTAAGTTATTTTGAAGATGAATATACTTGTGTTTGTGAAGTGGAATTTGAATCTGATGAAGATGAAATAAAAGATATGGCAGATCAATATTATGAAGAAAACCTAAAGCATTTAGATATTGCAGGTGCTAATTGGAGAAAGTTATAAATTAGGATGAAAAACTGATTTGCTAGGAAAGGAGTGATAAATAATGTCATATGATTGTTCAATTACAAAAAGAAAAGGTTGTAATTATTGTGTAAGAGGTAAGGAATTATCAGAAAATAATAACTTATCTTTTTGGATTAATGATAATGATTGTAAAGGAAATGCAAGAATTAAAATAAGAACTGCAGCAGGAGTAAATTCTATGAATGAACATATCAATATTAATTATTGTCCTATTTGTGGCAAAGAGTTAACTTAAATAAAGAATTTAAAGGAGGTAATAACTTGGAAACACCTATTTTCACAAAACGCGAATCAAGACCATATGACTATCAAGAGATGACTTGGTGTAAATTTATTAAACTTAGAGAATGGGCAAAAGTTACTTCACAGGAAATTGGATATCCAATATATCTTGTTGGATCAACATTACATAAAGAAATATCAAGGGACTTTGATATAGTAGTGGAGATACCACAAAAGGAGTTTGAAGAGAGATTTGGTGAATTAACCGAAAACAATTGGAAAGAAATACTTGTAAAATCCTTTAATTATTATGTTAAAGAATATTGGGATTGCGAAGAAACTTTAGGGAAATGCGGTTGTGTTCCATTGGATTTTAAGGTATATCCTGATAATTGGTTCGTAAATAATGATAAGTTATTACTTGGAGAACCAAAAATAAGCTAATCAAAGAGGAGTTTTAAATGATGTTTAATATATTTCAAAAGAAGAAAATAAACGATAAAAACTATAATGAAGTATTGGATGAAGTATTTCAAGTGCTTGATAATTAAAACTATTTTTATACTAAAGACGATATTAAATATTTATTAAATAGAAGAATTATTTAGGAGGAATAATATAAATGGCATTAAAAGATTATATAGACAACACAAATCAATGCATAATCAACAATCACTCAGAATTCACCAGACTAATGAAGTGGTTTCTAAAACATGGAGCAGAAGATTGTTACGGAAACGATGTCGCAATGTTTGATAATATTTATGATATTTGTGATGAGTTAGATGTAAATCATGAAAATTATGATTATGATTATGATAGTAGTGATAGCGAATTTGTAGAATCATTAATTAATAATGTTTCAGAATTAGAGGATTTCTTATTAAAAAATATTAATAAAAATACTTTTGTTCCATCCGAAGATGAATATCCTATATTAGCAAATTGGTGGAAAGAAGAAGGATTTGATAGAGTGGGAAGTTCAAGTGTAAAGATTCTTAATTTTACTCCTATGTCAAATATTAAACCAATGAAGGAATATCTTGTGGATTTTATGAAGATGTTAAAGGTTGAGAAAAGTAAACATAGAGAAATGTGTAAATTGGAGAGGGAAGTAAGGGGATAATTAAAAGTACAGTTAAAGGAAGTTGATTAATAATGATTAGAAAAAACTCCATACTTATGTGAAATGTGTAAGAAGCATTTTGACGAACCAAATATTATTAAGGAAAAGCATTGTGAACATAATGTTTGTCCTTACTGTAACAGCAAATGGATTACACAGCCATGTTTTTGTATATAGTTAAGAATATTTAAAGGAGGAGGAATAATGGAAAATAAGATATTATATACAGAGTTGAATGGAAGGCAAACAAAATTATTACAAAATAAAATTTACGAGACATTATTAGACAATATAACTAATGGAGAAATTTTATTTGAGAAAAACCAATTAACTGAAAAGTATAAAATCAAAGGAATAAAGTGGGATATAAATCTAACAATTATTGAGTAAATAGTTTCAAACCACTGTTCCCAAGGATAGAAAGGAGAAATGATAATTATGCCACAAGGAAACCAATCTCAATTCAAATCAACAAACGAAAGTGTAGAACGATACATAATTATAGGAGAGGATTTTAAATGGGATTATGATGAAACAATTGAAAAGGATATAAAAGTAACTAATGGCAATAGAATTTTAGGCGAATATAAAGATATTAAATCTGTTAAATCTGGTTTTAGGTGGGTTAGAAACAATTATTATTTGAGCATTAAAATTATAAAGGTTAAGATTACTATTGAAGAGATAGAAGAAGTAATTCTATAAAACGCTATTTGATTTGGAAGGAGAAAGAAATGTTAAGAAGTGAATTAATATATTGGTTAGTTGAACAAAATGTTATAAATGGTGATGCAGAAGTTTGTATCCGTACAAGAGATTATTTTGGTAGTAAAACGGAAGTAAAATTTGACATAAGCGATATTTATATTGAAGTTAAGGATACAATTATAGATTTAGGTTAATTAACATGAATCACAATTTTGATTGGTATAGAAAGGAAGATGGAAATGACAAATGGAGATAGAATTAGGTCAATGAGTGACGAAGAGTTAGCAGAATATATTGTTTCTGAAACTGGATATCAGGAAAGTGCTTGGTCACAAACAAATTACGCTACAGGAGATGGTAATAGTTACAACAATTATGATAAAGCTTTTTCGGTTGAATTAGAATGGTTGAAGAAAGAAGTAGAATAAAATCCAAATTTTAAAGTATAGAAAGGAAATAATAATGAAAGTTTCAGATTTAATGCACGATCTTTTAGAGGTTTTAATTAATGATGGAGATTTAGATATAAAAATTGGATTAGTAAGTGAGAACAATGATATAACTTTTGAAAACAGTATAGCTATATTCATATATCCAAACGATGTAACTTCTGGCAAAGGATATATTGAGCTAACGGCAGATATTGAAGATATTAAAAAGTTTAAAGAAGATATCAAAGTTTTGTATAAACCTAATAAGTACAAAATAAATGTTGACTAATTTTATATAATTTAGATATAATATTTATAGTACACAAAAGAAAAGAGTTGATACATATGGGAAGTTCATTAATTGGCGATAGTAAACTAAATTTTTTCCCAACAGAACAATGGGAGACATATCGCTTACTAGGTTTGCTTGGCAGAATAGAAATTGATTACACTAAAAAGGGTTATCTTAAAGAATATATTTTACCAAAAGAAAAATATACAAAAATAGCTACTGATGCCTTAGATGCATCAGTTCCTATAGACTATTCATATTTTAACACTTGGTTAAATAATAAGGAATATGATAAAATTAAAGAATATTGTGAATTTACATTAGGATATGGTGGTAAAGAATTTCCAATTATTGTTGCAGATTTGTTTGCAGGTAATGGCGATTTTTTAGACGTATTTAAGTCCTTTATACCTTTAAAAAAAGAAAGTAACAAGTTTATGCTTGTGGCTAATGAGCTTGAAGGAAATAGATTTGAAAGTATTAAAAATAATAAAAATATTGATGATTGTTTTAATTCTTCATTTGAGGAATTAAAACAATTACCCAAGCAGTCTGTTTCATTAATGCTCCTAAACCCTCCGTATGGTATAACAAATGGCGTGAGAAATGTTAAGAATTATTTAACACAAATTATTGATCGCCAATTACTCTATAACCCCACAACATCTAAAAAAGATTATAAAACAGGATACATTGTCTGTGTTATCAGAAAAGATGATTTTCTAGATTCTCTAGACATCTTATCAAAAAACTTCGACATCCTTAAAAACTCAATCTACAAAACAAATCCAGAAGAATATGCTAAATTTAAACAATACATTTTTGTGGCACATCTAAAGAGATTCCCTTATAATTTATCTAATCAAATGCAAGCAATGGATTTCCAAAAGCAATATTCAGAAGTAAAAGCAATTATTGAATCTGAACCAGAATTCAAATTATCACAATATAATACTTATCAATCAATGAATTATCCTTACATCGACTATGAAACAGCAAAAGAAAATAATAAATATACTGAAGCACCTACTACTCATATCAGTAAAAATGATTCTATATGGAAATGGGTAAAAGGAATTACTGAATTAAAGGATTTAGGTGAAGAAAAACTAGTTGTTCCTAAACCATTAAAACTAGGGGAAATCAGTAATCTTCTAGCATCCGGTATGATCAACGGTGAAATATCTATAGATGGTAAAGGTAAGCATATTGCAATTGGTGGCACTAAGAGTATTGAGAAAAAAGAAACAAGAAAATATAAAGATGATAACGGTGATAGTTTTACAGAAACTAAAATTATCAAAATGAGTTTACCATATCTTAATATTCTTTGTTCAGACAATGGGAAATTAATAATCAAGGAGTTAGGAGACAGCGAATGATTCCATACTTGCGAACAACAGATAAAAACACAATCAATTGTAATGCTGATTTAATAATTTTAGACTCAAATGAACCAATATTGATTAGTTTATGTGATTTACATATCAAAAATAGAAAAATATGCTCAGATTTAATATCTCATTCCTATCATATTTCATTGCGAGACAGAGAAGATATTTTCTTTGAGCAAACACTATGCGGTAGAGAAAATCATTATAGATATAAATCTGATAGAATGGAAAACGATTTAACACATACAATTATTTACAATACTAAAATAAACGATTATTGTATTAATTGGAATAATGAAGATAAAAACGAAATTCTAACAAAATATTTAAGGAATATTCATTATTTACCTGTTACAAGTGAAATTGTAAAAATGATTCTTGATAAAGACGAAGAAAATAATGCTAAATATAAATATGGTAATTACGGTTGCCCTAGTGAATGTACTGTTTATACTAATAATCCAATGTATGCCGATTTAAAGGTTTATAAAATTAATGTAACTTGGTTTAAACAGATGTTAAATGCTTTAACATTAGAGGGGTATGCAGAAGACTTTGATTGGGATGAGATTGAAGATATCGAAGACTATATATTCGCTTTCTTAGCTCCAATTAAAGAAAGATTGAAGCAGAATGTTAGGGTTTTGTTTGATCCTAAAAAGGTAAATCCTAAGATATTCGAAGGTAAGATGAAACCATTTGATGGTCAAGTGCCTATTATTCAGGCAGGGCTAGAAGTATTGAAGAGAAGTAGGTTCGTATATTTAGCTGCTGAGATGGGCGTAGGAAAAAGTTTAATTTCATCCAAAGCAAATCATTGTCATCTATATCCTAACAAACAAAACTATGTCACTTTAATTGTTGCTCCGGCTATTACATTAACTCAATGGAAAGATGAAATTAAGAATAGTATAGGTGATAAAGTTGATATACATATCATTAAAAAGACATCAGAATTTATTAATGTCTATAATAAAAATCAATTGAATTTCTCAAAACCAACATATTTTCTAGTTGGGAAAGAAACTTTTAAACTTGATGCTAAAAGAATATCCGGTGTCAATATTAGAACAATGGAAATTAAGCATAAAAAAGAAGTGGTTAGTGGTTATTATGGATATAAAGACATCAAAGATGTAAAAGAAAAAATTACTATTGCTTGTTGTCCTGATTGCGGCAAACCATTACAGAATGAATTAAGAAAAAAGGAAGATGTATTCTTTACTGAAAAGGATTTTCAAGGCAATCCTAAGAAATCTAACTATAAATGTAGTAATTGTGATGCTGTATTATGGCAGAGTACATATGATAAGACCAAGAAAAGTAGTTTAATTAGATTTATTAAGACAAAGAATATTCATTTTGATAGCGTAATCAATGATGAAATACATGAGTCTAATAATGGACAGTCAATTATTGGGAATGCTACTAGAACATTATTTAATTATGCTAAGAAAATAATTTTGCTCTCAGGGACGAGTAACAATGGATATTCTAGCTCACTCTTTAACCTTTTACTAGGACTACTACCAAACAAATTAAAAGCAAACGATGTTATGGAAATAGAAAAATTTATAAAAACATATGGGACATTAATGGCAATATCTAAAAAGAAAGATGGAGAATATTATCGTTCAGGCCGAAGTGAAATTAAGGATAGCGACTACAAAGAAATCGAGGGCATAAATGCCATTTGTTTTGCTAAATATCTTGTAGAGAACTATATCTTTGCCACTTTAGAAGACTTAGGAAAGGATTTGCCGGACTTAAATGAATTCTATATACCTATCAGTCAAACTAAAGAAATGGAACGCTCAGAACGCAATCTGTGGAATGATATTAAATCTGCTAATGCTTTCAATGCAAAAATGTATGAAGACAGTATTGTAAAACATTATATTAATAACCCTTTTAACTGGGACAGTATTCCAATTAATAAAGGTGAAGAATATGATTATGTTCAACCAACATGCATCAAAGATTGCATTTTGCCTAAAGAGCAAGCAATATTAGATAGAGTTTTAAAAGAAACTTCAGAAGGTAGAAAAGTTTGTATATATGTTGACTTCAATGGTGGTGGAGAATATATGAATGGTGATACAATTTCTAAAAGAATTGAATCGCTATTGACTAAAAATAATATTAAATGTTTTGTATTAAAGACATCTGTGCCTACATACGAAAGAAAAGAGTTATTAGAGAAAAAGAAAAATGATTTTCAAGTATTGATTAGTAATGCCAAATTATTACAGGTAGGTGTAAACCTTGTTTTTATCCCTACGTATATAAACTATATGCCTAGTTATCATGTAAATGTTGTTAGTCAATCAAATAGGAGAGGTTATCGGGCCAATAGCACAGAGGAAAATAGGATTTTCCATTTTTATTATGAGAATTCATGTGAGAATGCAATTATTAAAAGGTTTCAGAGGAAGATAGCTGAAAGTAAAGCTATTGTTGGTCAGTTTGATGTATGTTTAGAAGATGACGATACTATAAGAACTGCTAGTAAATTGGGGAAAAAGATTAATGAAAGTGTTTCCTAAGGAGAAAAATAAAATGTTTGACATAATATCTTTATCATGTTATTATATAAATATACTAAATACATAAATAAATTCCGTTCAATTATTTCTTTTAAATGTTTTTGGGAAGGATGTGAATATTATCAAAAAATTAAGCTTACTGATAATTACAGCAGTATTATCCATAACTTTAACTGGTTGTGGAGCAGATATTGCAAAGAAACCTGAGAAATTTAAAATTATTGATGTCAATTCTAATACCTATGGGGTTGTATTAATATTACTTGATGAAACAAATAATCGCTTAACGAAACATACTGTTTACGATAATTATAAATTTAGCGCTGATTTTGAGATTAAAAACAAAGAAGATGTGATTGGAAAATATTTTTATAGTGATGCTTATTCAAATTTGAAAGAAGATACAGTTATTAAGTCCAAATAATACAAAGAAAGGAGAATACATAAAATCATGAAATACAGAGAAGGAGATAAGGTTGAAATCATTGATCAATCTTCAGAGTTTTATAAGAATAAAGGATATGTACTGACAGCAAAGATTAATGATAAAGTATGGGTTGCCTTTAGACCTGCTAAATCTAGTGGATATGGATTTTCGCCAGAACAAATAAAACTTATAAAGAGTGCAATACAAGGCCAAGAGATTGAACCTTCAGGATGTTGTGTATCAAGTAGTGGTTACATGTCGGCTAATGTGCTACTTGAAGAATGTCCAATAAAAAGAGAATCTGGACAACATGAAGATTTTGTGAATATGAATTTTAAAGAAAAGGTTAAAGTATGTACTTGTACAAATTCTTATTATGTACCTACTTGTGAACATTATAAAGGACTTAAAGAAGTAACTCGTGGTGGACGAAAAGTATGGCGAGTGTCTTGTGATGCTGTAGAAATTTAAACCCATCAATAGTCGAATTTAACGGAGGTGAAAATATTGTTAGATAAAGATAATGTCAAAAGATTGCTTGTGGAACTTAGTGACGAGATATTTTATAATGCTTCAGATGATGAATATGATGCTTTGATGCGCGACTTTAACAATTTTAAAGCACTGGTAGACGAAACGAAAAACAAATAAAAAGGAGAATAGATATATGTATTACGACGAAGATGATAGAGAGTCATACTATAATCCAGAAGATTTTCTAGAAGAATATGAAGTAAGTCTGAGAGATATTGTTACCAAAGCGGTTAATGATAAAATTAAAAACACAATTGAAAAATTGCAACTAGAAGAAGATGAAAATAAAAGACTTGATAAAGAAATCAGTGAATTAAAAAGGGGTATTTTCAATACTGATAGATTACATAAGGAAAAATTAGACAAAGCGTTGAAGGAAAAAGAATTAGAAGTTCAGAGAAAATTAAATTGCGGTTTTGTCCCTCACGATAAAGTTTGGTATATTGAATCAAAAGCAAAACAAAGGAAATGTGAACAGTGTAATGGAAATTATAATGTTGAAGTTGAAGTATTTGGTAAGAAGACAAAGGCCAGTTGCCCACATTGTTCTTATGGTAATATCACAACTTATACATATTCTGTAAAACAAGATACTGTATCTTCTATTTATTATAATTATCATCGAGAAGACAGAAGTAAAAATTATGGTATTGTTCTAAATGTAGATAAAATATATTTGGATAGGTATGATGGTCAAAAGGATTCAAAGAGTTTGTATAAGACTCTAGAAGATGTTCAGACAGAATGTGATATTAGGAATGCAAAAGCATTAGAATAAACATTCCAATTCATAGGGTAATAAAAAAATTAAAGAAAGAGGTAATAATTAATGAAAAGTATTTTTAAAGGGAAACATGTTAAAAAGGTTTATGAATTTGAATCTTATTTATATAAGGATGCCAAAATTACATAAGGAATTTTGACTACAAAAGTGGTAAATTATGAAACCATTTTAGAAACAGAGTTAGACACACCTCCTCTTGGTAGTGGAGATCAATTCTACTTAACAAAAGAAGATAAAATTATAAGAGTGGAAAGTACACTACGAGGAGCAGATAATGTCATGGTTTATCTTACAGATGTGGTTTTGAGTGAAACAGAAGAACTAGAAGAATCACTAAAAGTAGCAATTGCAAAAAGAGAAGAGTATTTAATCAAAAAAGAGCAGAGCGATAAAGAATATGCAAAACGACAAGAAGTAAGAGATTATAAAGAAAAGTATAATGACTCATTCTTTGTGAAAAGATGGTTTATGACTAAACCAGAATAGACTATAAAGAATTATAAGGAAGGAGAGTAAATATGGAAATTCTACACCTACATGACCACGTATATGACACTTACACCAACAAAGTAAAAGGCAATAAACTTCTCACATATGAAATGGTTCAGCGAAAACTTACCAGAAACTATCATCTATCAAAGAAAGTAAAATTAGGTAGTCAAGAATTATGCCTCTACGGTTGTCTTACATTCTTAGTAAGTGAGGGATGTGTCTTATGGTTAAAGAATTACATCGGAACAGACACTTCATGGTTTGTAAAAGATATGAAGAAATACAACAAACTCAATGAGCAATTAGGAATTGACAACAATTTAAGAGAATTAAAACTTGACTAAATGTAAAAATAAATATATAATGAAGGAGAGGAAGAAATAATTGGAAAATATGAATAAGATTATGATACTCAAAGGTGGTAGTCCTGCAATACATAAACTAGGTGATATTAGTAGAAAATGTGATGACAAAATTAGGATTCACTCAGAAGATGATACATATTACATCGGAAGTTTCGAAGAAGGTTATGGATTAATTAATGTAAAATTTAACAAGTTAGATTGTAGACCATTGACACAAATAGAACGAAAAAAATTAAATGGTAATTGGTATACAATTAATGGAAATCCTTTATATAGAATTTATGTGGATGATGAAGGGAATATCATTAATGGCAAAGTTTTGACAATCAAAGGTGTAATCAGTAAAGTTACTGATTCATTAGGAAATGACAAGCATAGTAATTTTATTAATTTAGAAGTTGAATTTGGAGAAGATATTTCAATTGGAAGAAGCGTTGTTATGCTGACAGGTGAAGGTGCTATTACTACATCAAGAGTTATTAATTTTGAGTTGGATAATGGTCAATATATAATTTATACTAATAATAGTGTTTATTATATTAATGTAAATAAAGGAGGAAAATAATAATGGCTTTAGTTATCTTAGTATATCCAGAGTGTGGTAAGAATCAATGGGGAATGCATAATCTCAATGATTTTACCTATCAATGTTCTCATTGTAATAAATGGATTAGTGATGAAGATATGGTGCATGAATCAATTGATGCTGTGATTGAATATTAGAATTAATAAATAAATTAGATAGGGTGGTGAAAATAATTATCTTAGCAGAAAAGATTATCTCATATATAAAGAATGAAGCAGATAAGGAGGTAGCTAGAAAAACTAAAGCAAAAGAACAAGATATATTAGGATACATAATTGGTAGCGTTTATAAGGCACAAAAGAGACGAAGAAAGTATATGGGAAGGTAGTGAATATTCTAGACAAATAAATTGACTCATTTAAAGGATGTGCAAAATTATGACATTGTATTGGGTTGCGTGGTTTACAGGTGGAACTATAGGGATATTAGGAGGAATATATTGCTTGTATTATGCAATTAAATACCTATAGATTTAAGAATTTACGTGGAAGGGGAGAGTTAATTATGTGTGACGAATTAGATAAATTAAGAGATGAAAACATGAATGGTATAGCTAAAGTAATTGTCGATAGAAATAATTTACAAGATGCTTTAGAATATTTACTAGATATGTACATTCAATTAGTTGATAATGCTTGCCAATGTGAAAATATGTGCTTCGATGATCCAACAGAATTATGTCCATATTGTAATGCTAAAGAAGTATTAAAAGAGATTGAATAAAAAGGAGTGTAAAATTTATGTCAATGTCTATAGGTGTAATTACTGGTTTTGTTGCTCTAGGTGGTTTAGGAATAGGATATTATATAATTAACTCCAAAAATACTAAAAGCAAGAAATTGGAAAATGAAACTATTGCTCCCTATGCTAGACCAGCACAAGAAAGAATTAAGTTTGCTAAAGTTAATACAGATATTAAAACTACACAAATTTCCACATCAATTACAAAGCAAACAAAAACACCGTCAAAAACTTCAAAAACTATTCATAGTCATAATACATATAATGATGATTTTTATCCTATATATCATGATTATGGAAGTAATTCTCATAACAGTTCACATGATTCTCATAGTTCATATGACTCTGGTAGTTGTGATTCAGGGAGTTGTGATTGTGGAGGATGCGATTAATGCCAAAATTTTCAGATGAAGATATGAAAAAATATACTTTGATTAAGTCTGAAGATAAAAAAGGATGCACAATGTGTTATAACAAAACAGAATATATTGATTATATTTGTGAAAGCAGAATGTGTAGTACAGAATGTTCAGAAACATTTTATAAAATGATGGATCAATCTTGTGCTAATGAACTGTAGTTTTTAATGGAATATAGAAAGAAGGAGTTAATTATGGGATATACAACAAAATTTAATATTGGTGATACTGTATGGTTTGTAGAAGAAGAAACTGTATATGGAAATAACTGTCCATGTTGTAGTGGAAGATTGCCTAATTCTAAGGTAATGAAGTTTCATAAAACTACAGTTAAAGAAATATTTATTGGAAGTGGATATAATAAACCATATGAACAATATAATTTAACATATCCACGTAGTCTTTCTGCGTGTAAACTCTATGCAACTAAAAATGAGGCAGAAGAATCAATCAAAGTTTGATTATATTAGAATAAGACTATTTTACCTTTGAAGGGTGGTGATAAAATGAAAGATGAAGTTATTCAAGCATTAGCTTTCTTAAAGTCATGTGTTTTATGTGGTGAAAAACTAAGTGAATCTGAAGAACAAGAAATTAATGAGTTAATTATTAGATATAAAAATACATAAGTTATAATTGTTTGATTAGTATTATTAAATATAAAATTAAAAGGAGAGATTAATATGTTTAAGAAAAAGCAATTAACACCTTCTATGATGATTCAAAAGGCAATAGGGGTTGTAGAAAACGCAGTATCTATGTTTAATCTTGCAGTTATGGAAATTGATAAGGCAAATGAAATATTGAAAGAATCTAAAGATCAGAGTCAAGTTAAAATTGATTCATTGGAACAAGAATTGTTAAATACAAAACAAATAAAAGAAAACGCAGAATTAAAAATTAATGCACATTTAGAATTAAGAGAAAAATTAAGCCAATTTACTCAATAAATTCATTATAAAATAATATTCGAATAAAGGTGGTGATGATATACATGCTTGTAATTTCTATTATTGCATTAGTTATAATTTTACTATTTTTAGCAATACCATTATACTCAAAAATAGGACAGAAGATTGAAAATTTACAAAATAAAATTAAAGAGGAGATTGAAAATAATGAGAAATAATATTAATATTGATATGAGTAATTTTAAAATGAATAAATTCACTAAAGGTTTAATTACAGTTGGAGTATCAGCAGTTGTTTTACTTGCAGGTTTTGCTTTATCTACTACAAAAATTAATCCAGGTCATGCTGGAATTGTCTATAATGTCAGTGGTGGCCTAGAAGATATTACATTAAGCCAAGGATGGCATATTGTAGCTCCTTGGAAAAGCATTAGAGAATATCCAATTTCTACAGAAACAGTATGGTTGACACAAGCTAAAACAGAGGGTTCACCCAATGATGATTCATATAATACTTCTACAATGGAAGGTAAACCAGTTAATGTTGATGCTTACTTTACATATCATGTGAATGTAGAAAAATTACCTGCTATTTTTAATCGTTTCAAAGGTGCAGATATTGAATCCATTCAATCGGGATATTTAAAACAACAAGTCAAAACAGCATCACAATCTGTTACATCTAGTTATAGTGTTCTTGATTTGTATGGCAATAAACGCTCAGAAATTCAAAATAAAATTCATGATATATTAATCAAAGAATTAACTCCATTTGGATTAGAAGTTGAAACGTTTAGTTTTGGAGAAATTCGTCCTGATACTGATACTATGAAAGCAATTCAAGCAAAAGTTGATGCTCAACAAAAACTTCAGCAAATGGAAATTGAATTATCACAATCTACAGTTACAGCAAATAAAGCAAGAGTAGATGCTCAAGGGATCGCGGATGCAGCAGTTATTAAGGCAAAAGGTGAAGCAGAAGCTAATAATCTATTACAAGCATCTTTAACTGATACACTTGTTAAATATCAATCTGTATTGAAATGGAATGGAGCATATCCTCAAGTTGTGGGTGGAAATCAAATGATTCAATTGCCAATTACAGACGGATCAAAATAATTGAGTATAATATTGGGGAGTTTATTCTCCCCGTAAATAAATAAAAAGGAGGGTGTTAAAAATGGATATAAATAAAACCATAGAAAAACTTGAAGAATATAATGCATATAAACGTAGTCAAGATCCATTTAATATTGAAATGAACAGATTAATGAACGATGTATATCCTTATGAAAAACTATATAGTATTTTCAAACTAGGTCAAGCGCAAATGTTGGCAATGTTTAAAAATCACATATATCAATATATTTGCAATGACGATAAAGATTATATTGATGCTATTGTTAAACAGTCAAAAGAAGATCCAGAAATGAAATGTTTCTTAGATATATTGATTAAAGAATAACTACAGAAATTATCCGTTTGCTAGAAAAAAGAAATATAAAGGAGAAATGAAAAATGTCTAAAGAAAAATTAATGAAGATTGGCAAATTAACTTTTCTAATTGCTTCAAATTGTAGTTTTAGATTACCAGAAGCTAATTGTCAACATAGAGAATCATGTAAAAGTGCATATATGACAATAGGAGATTATAAATGTCCGTTAGGAGTAATAAGAGATATGTCTAAAATTTATATTCAAGAGTAAATAGATTGTTAATTTGTGCTAATTAAAGGAAGTGAATTAAATAATGGTAGTTATTTATGATTGAATGTATAGGTTAAAACAATTATCCGATAAATGCGAATGTAGAAAATCATTAGATTAACTTAGAAAGGAGAATAAAATGGATTTAAAGAAAGCACAAGCAACAAAAGGTGGAGTCATACATATCGCATATCCAAAATCCAATATGAGTTTATGTCTACAATATGTTGGTGAAGATGTTCAGGATATTCAAGATAAAAATGTTACTTGTAAAAGATGTATAAAGGCATATGCAAAAATTGAAGGGAATGGTGAATAAAAATGTACGGAATTAACAAAATTAACACTGAAGATATGCAAATTGGTAATTATGCTTATAGTGATTATACAGGTCAGTGGTATATAGTTTCTGCATTGCCTAATTTTATTAATGTAGGTCATCATATTTATGTTTTAATAAGATTAGACGGACAAGGATATTTTTATAAAAGTGATTCACTAGATGAACTGAAAAATAATATTTCTAAAGATGGTGGAGAAACAA
>Ga0209728_1000598_pt1 | contig 27386 bp, 19 predicted proteins | sample RifGroD1_FD_183997 | JGI IMG/M metagenome (GOLD analysis project Ga0209728, IMG submission 183997) | Groundwater microbial communities from Rifle, Colorado, USA - Groundwater D1 (SPAdes) (version 2) | ecosystem: Environmental > Aquatic > Deep subsurface > Groundwater | place: Rifle, Colorado... | reverse complement strand
CACCAGGAACAGGCAAAACCACATTAGCATATATCATCTCTCTTAATCTCTACTACGACTTCCACAAACTCCAAGCAGTATCAGCTGGTAAAGATATGCTTAGGAAGATCATAAAGGTTGCATTAAATAACCAACAATATGGTAAAAAAACAATCCTCTTCTTAGATGAAATACACAGATGGAACAAAGCACAACAAGATGCATTACTACCATACGTAGAGAAGGGAATAATCATACTCATCGGAGCCACAACAGAGAATCCCTCATTCACAGTAAATAGCGCATTACTCTCTAGAACTAAAGTCTTTGTATTTAAACAACCAACCGAAGAAGACATAGCGAAACTCATAAAGCGAATTGCAAAACAAGAATATCCAGATATTAATATAGGGAAGAAGGAATTAGAAATAATGGGAAATCTCTCTAATGGAGATATACGTTCAGCATTAAATATATTGGAAATGGCTACCACATTAGCTACATCTGCACAAAAGAAGGATGAAAAAGCTAAGGTAACTACAGAACTCCTAATGAGTGCCATACAAAAACCCGTCTACTATGACAAGACCGGAGAAGAACATTACAACATCATATCGGCTATACATAAATCAATGAGATCATCAAATCCAGATGCTGCATGCTACTGGGTAGGTAGAATGTTAAGTGGGGGAGAAGATCCACTATATATCGCTCGAAGGCTACTGAGGTTCTCTAGTGAGGATGTAGGGAATGCCGATCCCAATGCTTTGGTATTGGCAAATAGTGTATATGAGGCATGTCAAAAACTTGGTATGCCTGAGTGTGAGACATTACTTATGCAGTTAGCTATATACCTTTCTAAGGCTCCTAAAGACAATACCGCTTACAAAGTTGAGTTAGAGGTAAAGAAGGATATTGAGATATATGGGAATCTTCCTGTGCCTTTAAATATACGTAATGCAGAAACAAAATTAATGAAAGATATTGGATATGGTAAGGGTTATGAATATGATCATGACTTGGTTAACAAGAAATCAGATCAACAGTGTTTACCAGATAGGTTGAATGGAAAGAAATATCTTTCTTGAGAAGCAGTAACCACCATGTATATATATAACCATGATGGTTACCGTTCTCTTGTACTTTTTAAATGTGTTTTTCCTCCTTTTCTGCAAAATTGCAAAATGTGTTTATTAGAAAAAGAGCTTGTCCTATAGTTCCTTCCATTTCAAAAAAATGGAATATTGTAGTACCTTTGCCTGCATCGTTCTCAACTTCGAAGGAGACAAATGGGGCATCTCCCTCATTGGAAAAAGATATTTCACATATATCCCCCTTTTGAAAGAAGATTACATCTACACCTGGATAGCTCTGTTTCCAATCACCTGGGGAATGCGCTATTTGAGGAAAGACCCATTTTTGCCAAACTGGCAAAAAGCAACTGTCCATAGCATCGACCAGTGGCTGTGTCTCCCGCAGGAGTTGTTTGAACAAATTCGACAGCGCTGGGGACCAGCTTTTGCCTTTTATCCACAGTTCTAAAGCCTCCTGATAATCCTTAATTAAAAGTTGCAATTTAGTTGCCATTTGTTTTCCTCCTGAACATATATGAACTTGCATACGACATAAAAATTACATTAGAAATATAATCTTAATGTCGTATACAATACTTGAAAGATATTCTGCTTTAAAAGTACAAGAGATTATGATTATTTATAAATCATAATTTACAGTATTATATCAATTCTTAATTGAGATTTAAACCTATAGCTATAAATAAGCATATTAAATTTATGCCACCCTATAAGTCCCACTTGAAGTCTTTTTAACCTCTAAAAGAAGAATATCAATAATACGAAGAAATAGTTCAGCTACCGCAGGTGTAACCATTATTTCATCTGGTTCATTTTGATTCTTTATATCTCCATTGAAAAAAGCTACAGCACCAGATCCTAAGCCATTAAGAAGTTTTAAAGATAATTTCCAATTTGCTTCAACCGAAGAACAATTTAAAATCAAATCTTCTCTAATCTCTCCACCATTGATACTCCTTGATTTAAAAACTCCAGCAGAAAGGACTAAAGATCCCATTGGATCGATAGGATATTCCCTTGAACATTCAACTAGATATTTTTCCAAAAGAGATCTATCATACAAAATTCCATCAGCTCTACCTTCATACTCAGATTCTGGTTCAATCATTATGAAGCTACTTTGAGGTCGATTCTTTACAATCTCGCTCAAGGTTGTTAATTGTATTTGCTCGAGGCATAAGCTATTTTCTTTATCCATGGCCTATAATTATATTCCTCTTTTATTGTTTTAACAACCATTCCCTTCAAAATAGTTATCAAACACCGCCTTTCCCAAAAGAAATATATCCTTATGTGGATATTCTTCCCATGAACTAACTGGTTTAGCCTTCTTAAGTGCTTCTCTATGCTTCACAATTCCACTTCTTGAATTTGTATCTATTTCAAAAGTAATGGCACAACAATCGCATCCAATATTCATAGATAGTAATCCTGTATCTGTATGTGAAATATCTATCGCTATTTTAGGGAAAAAACTCAGTTGTGAATTAAAAATATAAAAAAAACGATTATATATTTCTAAAGAATACTCAGATGGTATAATTTCAGCATAAAATACAGTAGGCTTATTCAAAAATTCCTCCTCATTTGCAAAATGAATATCTTTGAGACCTGATAAGATAAGGGTATTATCTAAATACTCAGCCTCTAAATCAGGATCATAATTCAATTGTTCATTAACCTCTATCATAAGCCCATAATTATACACTCTTTCCCTTGTTGTATAAATCAATTCCATATATAATAATCTCGTTATGACAACAGTCAAAACCGATCCAAAAATAATACAAAGAATCTTAGAAAAAGGAGTAGAACAAATACTCCCCTCCAAAGACGCACTCAAAGAAAAATTACTCTCTGGAAAACGATTAAACATATACCAAGGCTTTGATCCTACCGGAGAGACACTACACATAGGACACAGCGTAGGAATGAGAAAATTAGAAGACTTTAGAAAGTTAGGGCATCACGTCATATTCCTCATCGGAGATTTTACTGCAAGAATAGGGGATCCTACCGACAAAGCAGCAACCAGAAAAATGCTTACAAAAGAAGATGTAGCAAACAACATGAAGAAATATGTGGAGCAAGCATCACACATCATTGATATGAAAAATGAGGAAAATCCAGTAGAGGTAATGTACAACAGTACATGGCTAGAGAAATTAAACTTTGGAGATATCGTAAACCTAGCATCAGAATTTACAGTACAACAACTCTTGAAGCGAGATATGTTCAAGAAGAGAATGGAAGCAGACAAACCAATTCATTTAAACGAATTCTTGTACCCATTAATGCAAGGATATGATTCAGTAATGATGGATATAGATATCGAAGTTGGTGGTAATGACCAGCTCTTTAATATGCTCTCTGGTAGAGATATGGTTATGAATCACCTCAACAAAGAAAAACTCGTACTATCTGGAAAGCTTCTCGAAGATCCAAATGGAGACAAGATGGGAAAGACAACGGGAAATATGATTAGAATGGATGACAAGTCAGAAGATGTCTACGGAAAAGTAATGGGATTTACAGATGGAATGATATTAATTGGATTTGAAATTCTCACCATAGCAACACTCGAAGAACTAGATGATTACAAGAAGAGATTAGAATCAGGAGAGAACCCAATGGTACTTAAAAAGGAATTAGCCCTAAGAGTTACAGAAGAAATTACATCGAAAGAAGAAGCACAAAAAGCACAACAATATTTTCAAGAGGTATTCCAGAACAAAGAAGACAGTGAAAATATACAAGAAATTAAAGTAAACAAAGCCGTATTCCAGATTGGAGAACTCTTGGTTACAATTGGATTTGCAGGAAGCAAATCAATTGCAAGAAGATTAGTAGATCAAGGAGCAGTGAAGATTAACAATGAGAAGATATCAGATTGGGATTCCAAGATTGATATCAATTCCTACCCATCAGTATTACTCAAGGTAGGAAAACAGCTATGTCATATTACAGTAAAGGCATAACTCCAGGGGAAAAATATTTTAATATTTATCCCCAATATGGGGATTTTTTAATTATGGAAGAGTTAGAAAAAAGACAACAGAAGATATTACAGAATAGTCCTCAGAAGTTTAAGGATGAAATTTTCAAAGTTATGATTTCCATCTCTTCATTGGATTTTAAAATGCAAAAACATCTGTTAGGAACAGCACTCATAATTGCAGAACTAGGATTTGATACAACAACAATCATTGCCGCGCTACTTCACGATGCTAACAAAGATGCAGAACAATCTCAAGAAGTACAAAACATTGTAAAAGAAGTAAGAGTAATTGAAGCTACCACCAAGAATGAAGATACTAAGGATGAGATCATAACCAAATATATACTCAATCACTCAAAAGACCTTAGGGCAGTAATCATAAAGATTGCAAGTGTATTAGATAAGGTGAGGAATCCTGACTCAGTAAATGAAGGATACAAAAAAATATATTTCAGACAAGCACAAACAATATATTCTGAAATTGCAGAGTTACTAGATCTTGGAAGTCTCAAAACTGAAATTGATGAGAGAGCGTTTCAACTTACTATGCCTGTTGAATTTCAAGCCATAGATGAAAGGTATGAGGCAAATAATATTGATGATAAATTACTCAAGAAATACTTGTCCTTTCTTAAATTTAAAACGGAAGGGCTTGAGGTTGAGATATATGGAAGAATAAAGAGTAAGTACAGTGTATACAACAAATTAAAGAAATATGAGAAAGAGTGGAAGTCACCCAATATTAAATCGTTATTCGATCTCATCGGAATAAGGTGTTTAACAAAAAATATAGATGATAGTTTTAAGATTTTAGAAATTTTAATGGATTATGGGGAATTAAATACTGACCATTTCCATGACTATATATCTAATCCAAAGCCAAATGGGTATCAAGCTATACACAGTATGGTTAAATTTGAGCATATTTCCCCCTTAGAAATTGAAATCCAAATTCTTACCGACTCCATGCACTACACAAATACATATGGGCAAGCCTCCCATATCGCATACAAAGCCAGCAAGAGTAGATATGCAAACCCAACAGACAAATATAGTTGGATAGAAGAAGTACATAAAGGAATTGAGATGAACAAAAGCAATCGAGAAGATATTGAAAATACCCCCATTGAAGTTAATCTCTTCCCCGAAGATATATTTGCATTCACACCCAAAGGAGAAATCATACCACTTTCCAAAGGAGATACTGCACTAGATTTTGCATATCGAATACACTCACAGATAGGGAATAGTGCTGTTGGAGTAAAAATAAATGGAAAAGCAGCTGGGCTTGGACAAACCCTTGAAACCGGAGATATGGTAGAGATAAAGACACAAAAAGACAAAGCCCATCAGAGTATGGGAGCACTCCAACATGTAAATTCGCAAAGTTCAAAAGCAAGAATATTAAAAACTATTTTAAAGCATCAAAAAAATTGATAATATAGAAAGCATGAAAAGAGAAACATCAAAGAAAATTAGAAATGTCATAAACGTAGCCACAGCTATCATATTACTTGGTGGAATACTTGTTCCAATTATTCTCACCCTCGTTAATATATAATAGGGAATGGATTCAAATTCCAATATCACCCAAATCAAAGGAATAGGAGAGGCTTTAGCTTCTAAATTTGAGAAGTTAAATATCTTTACCATAAAGGATTTACTCTTCCATATACCATATAAATACCAAGACACTTCGGAAGTACTCTCAATTGAGCAATTTCTACTCGCAGGCAAAGGCACTTTCATAGCCGAAATAGTGAGTGTTAAAACCTTCTATACCAGATTTAAGAAACAAATAACTACCGTACGAGCAAAGGATGATACGAAAACCATAAGCCTCATATATTTCAATCAACCATATCTTTCCAAAACACTCATAATTGGTGAGCTCTACCTTTTTAACGCCCAAGTCACACTAAAGGCTGGTAAAAGAAATATATATAATCCAAAGATTGAGAAACTAAAAGACGATGTATCCCAACAAACCCATTTAGGAAAATTAATAAGCGTCTACTCCGAAACCAAAGGGCTTTCTTCAAGAATTCTTAGAACAAAGATCAAAGAACTAAAACCTGATATTAAAGATCTGATAACCGATCCACTAGACAATCGAATCCTTGTTCAGAATAATCTGCTCACACTTACTGATTCCATTGAAAAAATTCATTTTCCCGAATCAAATGAAGAAATTGTTTCCGCCAGAGAAAGACTCTCATTTGATGAAATGTTAAAAATTGCATTTAGAATTGAAAAAGAAGTATTAGAACAAAAAAAAGAAAAGGCAAAACAGATAAAGATAGATACAAAACTAACTAATCAATTCATAAAGTCGCTACCATATACACTCACAGATGATCAGAATAGTTCATTGGAGATAATCCTTGATGAAATAGCTAAGGAAAAACCAATGAATAGACTGCTTAATGGTGATGTAGGAAGTGGGAAAACAGTTGTATCTGCAATAGCAATATTAAATACAATCAGTGCTGGCTATTCAGCCATACTAATTGCACCTACAACAGTATTAGCAACGCAACATTTTGAGACATTTAAAAAGCTTTTCAAAGCTTTCGATATTCAAGTAGAGCTTTGTATATCATCCGAAAAGACAGTTACAGATGCCAAGAATAAATTAATAATTGGTACCCATGCAATTCTTTACCAACAAGAATTACCTTCTGATTTAAATCTAGTTGTAATTGATGAACAACATCGATTCGGAGTAGAACAAAGGAAGTATTTAAAAACTAAAACCAAAAATACTCCCCATTACTTAACTATGACTGCAACTCCAATACCAAGAAGTTTAACGGAAATATTCTTTGGAAACTTAGATGTATCAGAGATTAAAGAAAAACCTGCGGATAGGAAAGAGATAAAAACATATTACACACCATATACCAAACGAAACGATTGTTTTGATTGGATTGTAAAAAAAGTAAAAGACTCAAAGTACAAAGAACAAGCCTTTGTCATATATCCTCTCATTGAGGAATCTGAAAAGACAACTGTTAAATCGGTATTAAATGAATTCAATGCACTACAAGAAAAATATCCAGATATGAAGATTGCCTTTATGCATGGGAAATTAAAACCAAAGGATAAAGAACAGATATTAAATGATTTTAGAAACAAACAATACAACATCTTAATCTCCACCACGGTTATTGAAGTCGGTATAGATATCCCAGATGTCACAATGATGGTCATAGAAAATGCTGAAAGATTCGGATTAGCGCAGTTACACCAATTAAGAGGAAGAATTGGTAGAAATGATATGCAATCCTACTGCTACGTCATACCTGGACAAGAAACAATGGAAGATCCTGATGTAAAGGAAAGATTACAATACTTTGCTGCTCATCCCTCCGGTTTTGAAGTAGCTGACTATGACTTGCAAAGAAGAGGGCCGGGAGAAGTATATGGTACTAGACAATCAGGTATTCCAAACTTTAAAGTAGCCTCAATCCATGATTTAGATACATTAAAGAAAGCAAGAAAGGTTGCAAGAGAGCTCATTATGACAGATAATAGCGTCGATGATATTTTAGAAAATCTTTTTAGATGAAAATCCATGTTGTTTTAGACAATATAAGATCGGTATTTAATGTGGGAAGTATATTTAGAACTTCCGATGGAGCAGGGAGTGTAGAAAAAATATATCTCTGTGGAATGACATCACCAATAGACAATCCTAAACTAGATAAAACTGCTTTAGGTGCAACAGAAATGATTCCTTCAGAACATTATGATACAACTCAAGAGGCCTTGGATGAATTAAAAACTAAAAATATTCCAATATATTCCATCGAGCTTACAGATGATGCTGAAAACTTCCAAAAAGTCCAATATCCTAATGAAATAGCAATTGTTTTAGGTCATGAAAAAATGGGTGTTGATGAGCAGATATTAAAAGGATGTGACAAGAAAATTTTCATACCTATGAGAGGCAAAAAAGAGTCATTAAATGTAGCAAATTGTGCCAGTATTATTTTGTATGAAATTACGAGAGAAAAGGCATAGTTTCTGGTAATATATATACTAATGAAACTGTCTAAGAAAACAATCATTATTGGAATTTCAACGCTCGCTGTAGCTGGTGCAAGCCTTGCTTACTATCTCATTAGTAAAGATAATGCCGATGTTTTGGGTTGGATGAACAGTAGCTGGCTTTACAGAAAAGCCATAACTGTGGAAAACAGTGGATCTGATTTGATCAACGAAGAGGTCCTTATAACCGTAGATACTGCCGCATTAGTTAGTGCGGGAAAAATTCAGAATGATTGTGATGATCTAAGATTCACAGATAGTGACGAATCAACAGCACTTGTTTACTGGGTAGAGGGTGGATGTAATACTTCTGCTACACAGGTATGGGTAAAAATTCCCACCTTAACTGCTGGAGGAAAAACAATCTATATGTATTATGGAAATCCTTCAGCAACAAATTTAGAAGAAGCATGGACTGGAGAATTCATGCTTCTTAACAGTACAAGTTGCCCAACTGGATGGACACGTAAAACAGAATATGATGGGAAATATGTATATGGTGCTGCCACATACGGAACAAGTGGAGGAGATGCAACACATAACAATGGGACTCCTAGCTGTACAACTGGAGGGCCTAGCCCAGCAAATCAATATACTGATAGTGACTCAGGAGGAGCAACAGCATCTCCTACACATACACATACAGGGGCTATGGTTAGCGTAGATAACATAACTAATGCTCCACCATACTTAGACATGGTGTATTGTGTCAATCCAGATTTAAATATCGATTCAGGAATGGTTACCTTGTTCACAAGTACACCCTCGGGTTGGACAAGATTCTCAGCGTTAGACAGTAGATTCGCAAGAGGAGCTTCTTCATATGGAGGTACTGGTGGAGCAACAACACATACGCATACAACTACTGGTGGATATACAACGGGTGCCTCAGGAACTAGGACAGACTCTCCTGGAGGCGGTGTTGGCGCAGGAAATCACACTCATACTACTGCGAACGGATCAACAGGTGCGGGGAACTCTCTTCCTCCATACTTAGATATGGTTTATGCTGCTAAGGATACTGCGGGATCTGCCACCTCTGGATTAATTAGTATGACGACAGACACCCCGCCAATGGGATGGTCAAGATATACCGTACTAGACGGCCTATTTCCACGAGGTGCTGCTACACAAGGAGGAACAGGTGGAGCTACCACCCATACACACTCAGTAACCATTGTAACAAATTCTGGCCCATCTGGTCCTGTAAGTACTGGAAGCCGAGCTATATCCGCCGCTCCTATAAATCACACCCATTCCTGCTCTACGACTACAGCTTCCGCTTCTAATGTCCCAGCATATATTGAAACTCTCTTCTACCAAAGAAAGGACACACAAGTAACTTCTCTTGGAACTGAAGAAGTCGGGAATGTAGCTCCCAACGCCCCAACTTCTTTACAGACTAATGGTCAAATTAACCCCGTTAGTATGAACGATCCACTTCCAGAATTTTCAGCAATATTCAGTGATCCAGATGCTCTGGATACAGGAAACTATTATCAAATTCAAGTTAATACTGCTTCAAATTTTGCTGGAACAAGCATGTGGGATTCCACAAAGACAGCATTCTCCCCAGTTATTACCAATGGAGCTCGCTCTTCAAATATTGAATATGCCGGTAGTACTCTTCAACAAGCAACAATATATTATTGGCGTATAAAATTTTGGGATAATAAACCCGATGCGAATGAAAGCGATTGGTCTGCTACTGCCCAATTCACAACAAATGCTCTTCCTACACAACCGACTATTCTATACTGCCAAGGTGCAGAGAATCCAACCAAAGTAACATCTGCAACACCAACTTTTTCTGCCATATTCAATGATCCAGACACTGCAGATACCGGAAATAGTTATCACATTCAGGTAAATACCACATCCGATTTTACTGGAACCAGCATGTGGGATTCCACGAAAACCACTATCTCAGCAATCACAAATGGAACTCGATCTGGAAATATCACATATGCGGGTTCCACCTTAAATGAGGGAGAAACATATTACTGGAAAATAAGATTTTGGGATAACAATGATGCAGAAGGCGCCTGGTCTTCGACAAATCAATTTATAATGCAAGGCATACCAGATACCCCATCCTCATTACAGACAAATCTGATGATTAATCCTCCCGCCCTTACCTATGTTCCTCCATATTTTTCAGCCATCTATTCAGATCCAAATGGAGATAACGCATCTGCCTATCAGATAAACGTAAATACAAATTCATCATTTACAGGAACCGTTTTGTGGGATTCTGGTAAAACTTCCACAACCATTGTTAGTGGACAACGATCCCCTGGTTATCTTTACAACGGGACTGCTATGGTAAACTCTCATAATACCTATTACTGGCGAATACGATTTTGGGATTCAGACGATTCTGTAAGCAATTGGTCAGCAAATGCTCAATTTACAGATACATATTCTTCTTTTAAACTAGAGGGCCTCGGCTTAAATGGCCTAAAACTCGATTAATTGTAGTATAATACACACCATGAGTTTAAAAATAGAATCATTCAAAAAAATAAGAAAAGATAAAAACAAATGGCATGTCGAAACTCCAGAGGAATTTGAGGAGAGAGAAGACACATTTCTTAAGAAGCGATTACTAGGCAAAGAGCCTACAATTAACACATTCGTACGAATCACTGGCGGAAAAGCTAAAAACTATCGAATAGATATACCAAAAACCACAAGACCATTAACTGACAGAATGAAAGTTAGAATATTCGATATCCTAAGAGAAGATGTAGTAAACAAAAAAATATTAGATCTCTATGCAGGAGCAGGTTCATTTGCACTAGAAGCACTCTCAAGAGGGGCAAGTGAAGCAACAGTAGTAGATGCCTCTAAAAATGCAGAATTTGTATTAAAAAGGAATGTTGCATATACAGGTTTCTTACCACAAGTAGATATCATCAAAGCAAAAGCTGAAGAATATCTTTTTAAACAAATTAATGACGAAGAAAGACAATCTTTCGATATCGTATTCATGGATCCTCCATACAAACTTTACAACACTAAGAATCTTTACAAAATGGAGAGGGTTATAAATATGGCTGCACAAATGTTAAATGGCGTTAAAGATCCTCACACAAAGGAATTTAAGGGGACATTAATAGTTAAACATCCCAGAAGATATCCTTTAGAAAAATTAACACTAGTCGGAATAAAAAAATTAGAAACTCTTGAAATTGGATTAAACTCCATAACCTTCTTCATAGTAGATAATACATTGCAAAAAGAGGGGTAAGAATATAGAATAACAATATGTACAAAATATACGGAATCAATCAAAACATCCTCTGCCGAATCGTTTATACCACACAAACCTTTTAAAATGTTGCTTGTACTTTTCCCCTAAAAGAAAAATCCTTTAAATTAAGATATACTAAATATGGACATGAACAAAGAAAATATTGAAAAGCTAGAAAGAATGAGGCATTCAGCGTCTCATGTATTAGCTCAAGCTGTTTTGAAACTATATCCTGACGCAAAACTCGGCATAGGCCCTGCCATAGATAATGGTTTCTACTATGATTTTGAATTCTCAGAACCAATAACCGAAGAAGATCTTCCTGCAATAGAGAAGGAGATGAAGAATATAATCAAACAGAATCTTCCAATTAACCAAGTCTTTATGAAACGAAAAGAAGGTGTAGAATACCTTACAAAGACTGGTCAAACTTACAAATTAGAATTACTTGAAGATATTCCTGATGAAGATTTAAGCTTTTTCATAACAGGTGACAATGAATATGCAGATCTCTGTAGGGGACCACACGTTGAAAGCACGAAAGAAATTGGAATAGTAAGGCTTTTGAAAACCGCAGGCGCATATTGGAGAGGTGATGAGAAAAAGAAAATGTTAACTAGAATATATGGAACTGCATTTGAAACTAAAGAGGAGCTAAAAGCATTCTTAGAATTACAAGCAGAATCTGAGAGAAGAAATCACAGAACACTTGGAAAACAATTAAAACTCTTTGCTATCATTCCTGAAATAGGACAAGGATTACCAGTATGGTTGCCAAGAGGATACAGAATGAGAAGAATACTTGAAGAATATATGCTGGATCTTGAAAGAGACGCGGGATATGAGCATATCCTAACTCCACATATTAATAGAGAAGAGCTATTCAAAATATCTGGCCACCTTGGATTCTACAAAGATTCTATGTATCCGCCAATTGATATTGATGGAGAGAGATACTATCTTAAGCCAATGAACTGTCCTGCAGGCATTATGGTCTACAAATTAGAACCAAAGAGCTACAGAGACTTACCATACAAGCTTGGAGAGTTTGGCACTGTATATAGATATGAGAAGTCGGGAGAATTACACGGACTTCAAAGAGTAAGAGGATTTACTCAGAATGACGCACATATTTTCTGTACAGAGGCACAATTAGAGACCGCAATAGATGAGACACTAGATCTTCTAGATACTTTCTACAAAGATGTCGGATTTGATAAATACAAGTTTAGACTCTCACTTTCAGACTGGGATAAGAAAAAGGATCATTATGCTGGAGATCAAGCAAAATGGATATTAGCTGAAGAAACTTTAAGAAAGGTATTAAAAGATAAAGGCGTAGAATTTGAAGAAGCAATTGGGGAAGCAGCCTTCTATGGACCTAAAATAGATGTTCAAGCTTACAATGTCTTTGGGAAAGAAGATACGGTATCTACAATTCAGCTAGATTTCAACTTACCTGAGAGATTTGATATTAAATATATCGATGAGAACGGCGAAGAAAAGCAACCATACATGATACATAGAGCATTGATCGGATCATTTGAAAGATTCTTCTCATTCCTCATAGAACATCATGGCGGAGACTTCCCACTCTGGTTTACTCCAGAACAGGTATATATCATTTCAATATCAGAAAAACATAAAAAATATGCTGATGATGTCTACAGAGATTTGAAGAATGCGAAATTAAGAGTTATTCTCGACGATCGTAACAAGAGTATGCAGTCCAAGATTAGAGATGCCGAGAAGATGAAGATTCCTTATATCGTAATACTTGGAGACAAAGAGATGGAAACAGAAACAATATCAATTCGAACCAGAAAAACCAAAGATCAGGGATTGATGAAAGTCCAAGAATTTATAGATACCCTTAAGGAAGAAATCCGAACGAAGGGTAATCCCACAAATTAATATATTTAAATTTAAAAATACAAAAATTTAATGGGATATAGTGAGAATAACAGTTACAATAAGGGTCAGTTTGTTAAAAAAGACTTAGGTCCAAGAAAAAATGAATGGATCAGAGTAACAGAGGTTCAGTTAATTGGTGCCGAAGGAGAGAATTTGGGTGTAGTAGAAACACCAAAAGCATTGATTTTAGCTCAAGAGGCAGGATTAGATCTTGTTGAAGTAGGTGCAACTGCAAAACCACCAGTATGTAAAATCATGGATTTCTCCAAATTTGTATATCAGCAAAATAAAAAGAAAAAGGCTACTTTAGTCAGTTCAAAAATGAAAGAACAGAAGGAATTTAGGTTTACACCAGTCATGGATGTAGGAGATACAAGCCATAGAATTAAGCGTGCACAAGAATTTTTAAGCAAGGGACATCCCGTTAAGCTCACAATGGTCAAGAAAGGGAGACAATCCAAGGAAATAGCTCAATTAGTTTTCGCTGAAATATTGACTAATTTCGCAGATTATAGTAGTATCGAAGCCGAACCAAAGATGGAGAATAACCGTATATCTATAACATTCAGACAAAATGGCAAGACAAAAAACAAACAAAACAGCGAAGAAGAGAATCCGGCTATCTAACCCTAGAGGGAACAGACCAGCTAAGATTAGATATAAGCAGAGCTGCCAAGGCCATTTGAAGACCAAAAGATCAACGAGATCTAAGAGAAGACAGAAATCAAATGCAATCATCACAGGTGCAAATGAGAAGAGAATGATTAAAAAAGTAATTAATCTGTAGAAATATAAGTCATGAGAGTCAAAGGTGGAACAGTAAGATCACGAAAACATAATAAAATCCTTAAGGCAACTAAAGGATATAGAATGAGCAAGAATCATTTGTATAGAGTTGCACATGAGGCATACATGCACGCTGGACAATATGCATACAATGCTAGACAGAGAAGACAGAGTCAGATTAGACAGCTTTGGATTAGCAGAATAAATGCAGCATGTAAGAATAACGAAATTCAATACAAGGACTTAATCGGTGGAATGAAATCAAAGAACATCGAATTAAACCGAATGGTTTTAGCAGATATTGCATACAACAATCCTGAAGTATTTAGCTTCTTAGTAAAATCTCTTTAGAGTTCTTTACTTTCGATATATAAAGGACTCTGCAAAGAGTCCTTTTTCTTTTTAAACAAACAATATACAATATATAAACAGGTTAATCTTAATAAAACCTACATGGATAACAATCTTGAAAAAATACAAGTCCAACTTCAAAAAGATATAGATCTCCCATACGATGAACTAAAGACAAAATACATAAGTACCAATGGACTTTTAACACTTGCAATGAAGGCTATCGCTTCCATTCCAAATGATCAAAAAGCTGCATATGGAAAAGGTATAAACCAATTAAAAAATAGTGTAACTGAACTTCTTGATCAGAAGAAAAACCAATCTTTAATATACTCACCCAATAATAGAATCGATCCGACGGCACCATTTGATGTAAATACACCAAAGAATGATAGGCCTCAGGTCTGGGACATCAAAGGAACTAAGCATCCATTACACAAAGAGGTTGAGAAACTAGTAGAAATATTCCAACGAATGGGTTTTGATGTAATGGAGAGTAAGCAGATGGATGATGACTACCATATGTTCGAATCACTTAATTTTCCTGTAGGACATCCAGCCAGAGATATGTACGATACATTCTGGACAGAGGATGGGTTTGTATTGCCAGCTCACACCTCTACAATGCAGAATAGGGCACTCAAACAGTCCAACCCTCCAATCAGGGTCGTATTACCTGGAAGAGTGTTTAGACACGAAGCTACGGACGCTAGTCATGGTCATACCTTCTATCAGATGGAAGGAATATATGTAGACAAGGGTATCTCTCTTGCAAATATGAAGGCTACAATAAAAACATTCTTAGAAGCATATTTAGAAACAGACCTAGAAGTCAGAATTCAGCCATCATTCTTCCCATTTACGGAACCAGATTGTGAGTTTGTCATCAGTTGTCCATTTTGTAATAAGACTGGATGCTCCACATGTGGTCATTCAGGATGGATAGAATTAATGGGATGCGGAATGATCCACCCTAATGTGTTAACACAGGGTGGAATAGATCCAGAGATATACAGTGGATTCGCATGGGGATTTGGAGTAGACAGATTAACAATGATCAAGCTGGCAATTAATGATATCCGATACCTCCGAGATTCTAACCTTAACTTCTTAAGACAATTCTAATTATGAAAATATCTGTAAACCTACTAAAACAACTTGGTAAGATCGACAAATCAAACGAAGAGATAGTAACAGGCATCAAAGAGCATATCGGTGAGGTAGAGAGCTACCAGGACCTCTCAAAAGACTATTCTGACATCATGGTCGCAGAGATCAAAGAGAAGAAGGATCATCCAGATGCAGATAAGCTTGGAGTCTATCAATTAGATACTGGAGAAAAGAAATTGGTTCAGGTATTAGCCGGAGACAAAACATTAGTAGTAGGAGATAAAGTAGCATATTTGAAACCTGGAGCTAAGGTTCCATACACTATATATACAGAAGAAAAGCCATTCATAATCCAATCAAGAGAAATGAGAGGATTACTTTCTGATGGAATGATGGGTTCGGAAAAAGAACTTAATCTCGGAAATGACCATACCATAGTTATGCGTCTTCCTGATGACGCTCCTGTTGGTAAACCTTTTGCAGAATATTACGAATTAGATGACTTCATCATAGATGTAGAGAACAAGGCATTAACCAACAGAGGAGACCTCTTTGGAATCTTAGGTCTAGCAAGAGAATTAACCGTAATCTTTGGTAAACCATTCGTAACACCAGCATGGTATACGGATGACACAAAGAATCTTAGAGAAGAACAAAGTTGCTTAGGTTTAAATATCATAAACGATGCCGAAGCCTTATGTCCTCGATATACTGCAATTGCAATGGATAATATCGTTGTAGAGGAATCTCCCCTATGGTTAAAGAGTGCATTGATAAAGTTTGGATATAAACCAATCAATAATATCGTAGATATCACAAACTACATTTCTCAGCTCTCAGGTCAACCTCTTCATGCTTTTGATTATGACAAAGTAATATCTAATGATCCAAATAAATCTGAAACTGCGAATATTACAATTAGAATGGCAAGAGCAGGGGAAAGTATTTTGGGATTGGATAGTAAAGTTCACGAGCTCAACGATCGTATAATGGTCATATGTGATAGCACCAACCCACTAGCCATTGCAGGAATAATGGGGGGATCGGAAACAGAAGTAGATAACAATACACAAAGAATTATCCTTGAATCTGCGAATTTTGATAAAACAAGTATAAGAAAAACCTCCATGATGCTTGGACTTACAACAGATGCAGGAACCAAATTTAAGCATGCGCTAGATCCTAACCAATGTATTCCTGTGCTAAAAGAAGCAGTACGTATGATTAAAGAATCTACCACAGGGACGATATCATCTGATATTGTCGATCTCTACCCAACAATCTCAGAACCAAGAGAGATTACACTTTCTCTTTCAAACGTAAATACACATCTTGGAATTGATTTACAAAAGGATACGATTGTACAAATTCTTAAGAATCTCGAATACCCAATAGTCAAACAAGACGATGACCTATTAACAGTATTAGCACCAACATGGCGTAAGGATGTAACAATAAAGGAAGACATACATGAGGATATTGGAAGGATCTATGGATATAACAATATAGACTCAATTTTGCCATTGAGGAATCTCATTCCTGCAAAAGATAATCAGATATTTGCTTTAAAAAAGAAAATCCGACAAATATTTGCAGATAGTGGAGCAAATGAAACAGATACACATAGCTTCACTGATATTCCAACATTGGAAAAGGCAAATTTAGATGCAGATAAGGCATACAAATTAAAAAATGCACTTGCTCCAGAACTATCTTTAATGAGGACTTCTCTCATTCCATCTCTTTTGGTTAAGACACAAATGAATTTACAGGAGGGATATGATAAATTTATTCTCTTTGAAATGAATATCCCACATATTCAAGGATATGAAGATGAGAATAAACTTCCTAAAGAGGACTGGCATCTATCATCTGTCATAACCTCAATTGAAAAACGAAGTGACTCGGCATATTACATCGCGAAGAGGTATCTTGAAAAGATATTAAGTACTTTGAATATTCAAGATATTGAGTATACATTGTTGTCAGAATTTTCTGAAGAGAATCTTTCCGAAGAGATTAAGAATAGTATGTATATGTTTGATAGAAATACTTCTGCAATTGTAACTGCTGGAGATATTGTTTTAGGGATCATTGGTGAGATAGATAATAAGGTAAAGGGAAATTTCAAATTACCTAAGTATACTGCTGGCCTAGATATTAATATCAATGCATTGAACTCTATTGATATAAAGAACAATAAGTATACTGAAATGCCCAAATATCCAGAGAGTAGGGTCGACCTCTGTGTTGAGGTTAATAATGATATTCAGTACAAGGCTCTTTATGACTCAATCTATAAAGATATTAACAATGATGATATTAATGGGAAAGTAACATGCCTAGATATATATAAGGAAAGTGAAAAAGCAGATACGAAGAGAATTACGTTTTGCCTTGCAATACGAAATTTTGAAAAGACATTAAATGATAAAGATATTAAGTCAATTACGCAAAAAGTAATAAAGAGATTAGAAAGTAACTTCCAGGCAAAGATAATTTAATAAGTAACAGTGATTGAGGATGCTGTTATAGTAGTGCTACCCTTCAATGCTGTTGCCGAAATTGTATATGTACCATGGGCAATACTACCCAAATTCCACGTATAGATCCATCCATCTCCACCGTTACTATCAGTCCCACTAGCAATTATTGTTGAGCCCTGTTTTATACTTACCGATACACTATCAACACTTCCACCTGTTGGATTTACAACCACATTAGTATTTCCAGTTATTGTAGCTCCATTGGAAGGACTAATAATACTTAACGAAATACCAGATCCAGCAGCTACTACGTTAATAACCACACTTGTACTATCTGTCTTACCATAGTTATCTGTAGCTGTAACTGTAATGGTATGAACACCTACACCTGTACTTGAGGGGACAACATATGTTACTAAGTATGTCCCATTTGACTGCATTGTCGCACCTGCGATATTATTTCCATCAAATTTTACGCTAAAATCTGAAATACTCTCCAAGAATGATACTGACCCTGTAATTTCAACATTGGTACCAGCCTCTACAGATTGGCTCGTAGTAGGAGTACTGATATCCACAATTGGTGCATTGTCTGGACCTAAAGGTAATGTACATGTGCCAGTTGCAGGCTCAGAGATAAGATATACTGATTTCTTCATTCCTAAAAGATACTTTTCATAAGCACCCTGCTGTAATGTATTTCCCAATTTTGTAGTAATTAGAACCTTCGAAGTTGTTAAACCATATTTTTGCGCAGCTGATAAATTGTCTGGTATTAGATTATTAGACTTACATATCTCAACTGTTTTCCTATTATCAACTGGAGGAGCTGAACCCTCAAGATATATTGAGGCTTCCTTCTTACAAGTAACTCCCTCACCTGGAGTGGCTCCTGTATCAGTACATACAGTTGTAGAAAGCACACCAGCTGGTCTATTGTAGCTTTCAGGAACATATCTATCTGCCACACGCTTTACAAACGAATTTGCAATACGAAGAGGAATAGTTGATCCCCAAGCTCCTGGTGCTACTTCTCCATTATTATTACCATTCCAAACAGCGACAACAAGATTTTGATGGTAGATAATTGTAGTCAAATCTTTTGGACCATCTGTAGTACCTGTTTTTCCACAAACTCTTTTTCCATTAATAGTGTAATATCCATTATCTGGTCGATCATTAAACCCTCCCAAATCACACAACATCCAGTTAACAGCATAGATATCTTTCTCTGCATAAACTCTTTTTCCTTTAGTTTCTTTGTATTCTTCTAGAACTTCACCATTTGAATCTTCTACTTTAAGAATAGGGGTCACATCATATTTCACACCTCCACTTGCTAACACAGTATATGCAGTAGCATGTTCTAAGAGGGTTTCCTCACCAGAGCCCAAGGCTAAACTCAAACCGTATGCCGCCTTATTCGCAAGACTTGTAATACCAACTGTTTCTGCCGTCTGAAGGAAGTTATCAATCCCAACCATTTGTAGTGTATATACTGCTGGGACATTTCGAGAGTATACTAGGGCTTTCCTAGCAGTCATAGTACCCGAATTCTTACTATCCCAGTTCTTAGGATCATATGTTCCGAATTTGATTTCTGCTAAGTCAGGCGCTTCAGTCCATGGGCCATATCCTTGTTCAATAGCAGTTAGATACACGAATGGCTTTATAGATGAGCCCATCTGCCTCTGGCTCAACGCAATGTTCACATTTCCGTCAACCCTTGGATCTTCAATATTCCAATAATCAACTGATCCTACCATGGCCAAAACTTGACCATTGTTTGGTTCCATAACTACCATAGCACCATTATTAATATTGTTCTTTTTTGCATTATCTACTCCCTTTGAAACTTCTTCCTCTGCTATTTCTTGTACTGGATAATCGAGAGTCGTAGTTACTTTCAATCCACCTTTCTCAACACGGTCAATTCCATATTTTTCAACCAAAAGCTGTTTAACATAGAAGACAAAGTGTGGTGCTTTAATATCTATTTTTCTTGTACTGTAAACCAATTCCTCATCCTTAGCAGCTTGAATTTCCTCTTCTGTAACTCCTGTCAGCTCTTTGTGTTTAAGCATCTGATCCAATACGTATGTTTGCCTATTTTTAGCCATATCTGGGTTAGTACCATACAAAGGAGAGTATACTCCTGGGCTCTGAATTACTCCTGCAATAATTGCACTTTCAGCAAGGTCTAATTCATCTACATTTTTTCCAAAGTAAGCATTTGCTGCTGCTTGCAAACCATAGTTAACACCACCCAGAGGGACTTCATTAAGATACATCTGAAGGATTTGATCCTTGGTAAGGGTTTGCTCAACCTGCATTGTAATCAAAATCTCTTTGATTTTACGAGTATATTTCTGTTGGTATGCATCCTCTCCGAGCACATCGTAAAGAATTGTATTTCTTACCAACTGTTGAGTAATTGTACTTGCACCACCAGTAATACCACCAGCTTGTAGATTTCTCAATAATGCAGCTGCAATTCCTTTGTAATCTAATCCTTTGTGCTGATAAAATTCTATATCTTCTGCAGAAAGTACAGCCCATTTGGTTTTCTCGGGGATATTCTCTATAGCTACAAATTCTCTATTCTGATTTCCATATATGGTGTACAGAACTGTCCCATTTCTATCCAATATCTGCGTACTTTCATCCGATGTTCTAGTTACTAATTCATCTGGAGATGGTAATGATTTTTGGATGTTTTTCAGATATATACCAACTCCTAGTAATACAATACAACCTATGAAGAACACTATTCCTATGAGTATATAGAGTATCTTCTTCATCTTCGGTTTTAGAGATTTCTTGCTCTTTCCACGCGTAGTTTTGCTTGAAGTTCTGACATTGCTATTACTGTATTTTTTAAAGACATTATATGTGGCCATACTTCTCGAGCTATGCACAGGTCGTCTAGTAGATCGTGTTCGTGAGTTGGAAATTCCTACACTGTATTTCATTTAGATTTCGGTATTTAAGCAGCTTAGTTATATACATTGAATATATATAATTTGGCACTTTTATTCAAGCCCACTAAACTCACTCAAGGACTATCCTAGGTCAGACCTTTTTACAACCTCTAGATATGGTACCCATATCAATACAAACGACATCCATAGAAAAGGACCGTCCTAGGTCTAACCTTCATATATATATGTGATATAATTTTCGGTATGGAAAACAAACTGTCTACATCACCTTACAAGGGCACAACTGATACATATCCTGAGGATATGTTAACCAACAACTATATCTTCGACACTTGGAAATCCGTCGCTCAAAGGTTTGGTTTTGAAGAATATGATACTCCCTTGATTGAAGAAACGGCTTTGTATATTGCCAAATCTGGTGATGAAATAGCTTCTACACAGCTATATAACTTCGTCGATAAAGGTGGAAGAGAAATAGCCATTAGGCCAGAAATGACTCCATCATTAGCACGAATGATTGCTGCAAAGAAAAATGATTTAACACTTCCACTTAAGTGGTTCAATATAGGTAAATACTATCGATATGAAAAACCACAAAGAGGAAGAAGACGTGAGTTTATACAATTAAATATAGATATTTTGGGAATCCCAACATTGGAAGCTGAACTTGAAATCTTTCAATATATCCTGGCAGTAATGGAAGAGTTTAAGGCTCCAAAAGAAACATACGAAATCAGAGTAAACAGTCGATATCTCTTAGATTATCTTTTCGAAGAAATTCTTAGACTTTCAGAAGAGAAGAAAGCGAAAGTTGGAAGAGCCATAGACAACTACACGAAGCTTGGTAAAGAGGCTTTTGTTGAATATCTTAAAGAATTAGAACTAACAGAAAAACAGATCAATAGCATATTGGAATTTCTTAACAGCACGTTGGAAGATTTAAAAAAGATTGCTGATAAATCAGACGGCGCAAAACAGTTAATTGAACTTTTTGCTAAAGCAGAGGAATTAGGGTTAACCAATATCCGATTTGAGCCTTCAATCATGCGTGGACTAGCATATTATACCGGAACTGTAATAGAGATGTTTGATATTGGAAGTAAAGAGAACCCAAGAGCATTGTTTGGTGGTGGTAGATATGATGATCTTTTATCCATGTTTGGGCAAGAAGAACTTCCCGCATTTGGAATAGGTTGGGGAGATACAACCACCCGAGATTATCTTGAAACATATGGGCTAATCCCAGAAACCAAAACAGATACAAAAGTATTCTTGCCTCTCTTTGACATAAAACTTTATGCATATATACAAAAGATTGCAAAAGGTTTAAGAACAAAAGGAATAAATACTGAAACACAACTTACTGCAATCAAATTTGGAAACCAATTGAAATATGCATCTAAGAAGAATATTCCTTGGGTTATGATCATCGGTGAGGATGAAATTAATGCAAAGAAAGTACAGCTTAAAAATATGGAAACTGGAGAACAAAATCTTGTGACTTTAGAAGAGGCTATCGAAACTATCAAATCGTAAGTCTTTTGTAAGAATTCCAGGGTTAGAATGTATGTTATGGTTAATTCAGCAGAGGAGATTCTCTGTATTACAAATAACTACGCATACAAAGAACAGCTACGAAATCTTTTCATCTCTCATTCAGACATAGCTTTCACTTTTGCCAACAATATTTCAGAGGCTGAAGTTCGGCTACAAGACAAACGATTCTCATTGATATTAATTGATGATTCACTCATACAAGAAAACCCATATGATTCAGAAAAATTATTTGCGCTTCTAGTTTCGCTTTGCCTTACCCAACATGTATTAATCATAATTCCAGCATTAGAAAAAGATCTCTTCTACAAATATATAAGTCGAGGATTTACATATATTACCAATATGGAGACAGCTAGATATATGCTTCCTGCAGTTTTAAGACACCTTGAAGAATTCAAACTAAAACGACCCCCTCCTGAAAATATATCCTTTAAAGGACTATCAATATATCCTCAATCTAGTACGTTGATCTTTAAAAAATGTAAAATATCTATTACCAACATAGGCATGTTAATTATTCTCTTTCTGGTTAAACATGGGGGCCATAGTTCAACATGTGCAATACAAAAATATCTTCAATCTATTCTAAGAAGAGAAATAACTGAATCATATGTTTCAGTCAATATTCATCGTCTCACAAAGAGCATTTACAAAGTGACCGGCTTGAAGATAATTAAGAATCGATATGGAGTAGGCTACCATCTTGTTCTCTAAATCTTTTTCTTCCACTCCGCTATCTTGTTTAACGCTTCAATTGGTGTCAGATTATCCAAATTCAATTTCTGTATTTCTTGTTCAACCTCAGAATCTTTGGCTGTAAATAAAGGCATTTGAAACGCATTCTGTGCATATGGTGCCTTTGATGAAAAGACCTCTGAATCTCTTAGTTCATTCTTAGACTCAAACATATTCTTCTGCTCAAAACCTTCAAGTATTTCATTTGCTCTTTTTATGACTTTCATTGGGAGTCCTGCCATCTTAGCTACATAGATACCATAACTTCTGTCCGTTCCACCTTTAACTATCTTTCTTAAAAATATGACAGTCCCTTTTTCAAGATCTTCTTCAACCAATACATTGTAATTCTGAACACTCTCTGGAAATTTCTCAGCTAATTTCAGAAGCTCATGGTAGTGAGTAGCGAACAGGGTACGTGCTTTGTTTTCATTAACCAAGTATTCAGCTATGGCCCATGCAATACTTACACCATCGTAGGTACTCGTACCACGTCCAACCTCATCTAATACAATCAAACTATATTTTGTAGCATTATTAATAATATTGGCCGCCTCATCCATCTCCACCATAAATGTACTTCGGCCCCTGGAGAGATCATCTGATGCCCCAACTCTTGTAAATATTCTATCGACTATCGATATCTCTGCCTCACTTGCAGGGACAAAACTTCCTAGTTGAGCCATTAATACAATTGTAGCCACCTGTCGTATATATGTAGATTTACCTGACATATTTGGACCTGTAAGAATAGCCATATTGGATTCTTCGAAATTGAGTAGAGTATCATTGGATATGAATTCTTCTGAAGATATCTTTTCAACAATAGGGTGTCTTCCTTTTTTGATATCAATAATTCCATTCTTCTCTCCAATCTCATATATCTTTGGTTTTACATACTCATTTTGAGAGGCAATATATGCGAAGTTAGCTAATACATCTGTATTTGCAATGAATGTAGCTACTTTATGTAATGCTTCGAGATAAGGGATGAATGTATCTCTAAATTCAGAGAATAGCTTGTATTCTAATGCTCCAATCTTTTCTTGGGCGTTGAGAATGATATCTTCCTTGGCTTTTAATTCTTCGGTTATGAATCTTTCTGCATTTACTAATGTCTGCTTTCGGATATATCTCTCTGGGACTTTGGCTAAATGTGAATTGGTAACTTCAATGTAGTATCCAAATACTTTGTTAAAACTAATCTTTAATGATGTGATACCTGTTTTGGCTTTTTCATCTTCCTCGAACTGTTTTAGCCATGATTTACTGTCGCCACTTAATGATCGTAGTTCATCTACTTCTGGATTAAACCCGGTTTTAATGATCCCGCCATCGGTTATGGTAGTTGGTGGATCGTCTGTGATAGTTGCTTCTATCTGAGTTATTAATTTTTCAAGTGTTGGGGTATCAATATTTTCTGTAGCTATGTCTAATTCTTTTTTTAGTACTTCTGATATTTCTAATGCATTTTTTAATGATACTTGTAGTGCATTAAAGTCTCTTCCATTGGCTCGGTTTAATCCAATCTTTCCAACTATTCGATCAATATCATTAATGTTTTCTAACTTACTTCGGATATCTGTTAAACACTCTTGTTTGTTGTATAGCTTTTCTACTATGTTTAATCTCTCATCTATACTCTTCTTGTCTATGAGTGGGTTTAATATCCATGAGTAGAGTAGTCTTCTTCCCATTCGGGTAGATGTTTGGTCTAGTACCCCAAAGAGTGAATCTGATATATTTCCACTGTATGCACTTGCTACTAGTTCTAGGTTTCTAATGGTTGCTCTGTCTAGTATCATTGTTCTGTCTGTATTTACTCGTTTTGGTTTGAGTATATGCTTTGGATCCATGAGCTGGGTTTCTTTGATGTACTGGAGGCCCATACCTACGGCTATGATATCTCCATTGTCTTGAGATATATCTAAGCTTTCCATATTTTTAATATCGTAGAATTCCTTTACTATTTCTGTAGCATAGTCTTTGTTCTTTAATCCTTTTTCTACAAAGTGTACTGGGGTATTGGGGAAGAGTAGGGTGTCTTCTCCTTCTATGACTAGTATTTCTTCTGGATAGTAGGAGGAGAGTATGTTGCTTACACTGTTCTCTGTATATTTCTCCGTTATGAGTAACGACTCTCCTGTTGATATATCACAGAGTGATACTGAGAGGGTTTTCTTTTCTAAGTAGAAGCTAGCAAGATATGAATTTTTTACTGCATTGGCTTCGTCTCCGTCTAGGGTTCCGGGTGTTACTATTCTTGTTACTCCTCGTTTGACTATTCCTTTTGCAAATTTTGGGTCTTCTAATTGGTCGACTACTACTACACAGTAGCCTGCAGCAATTAACTTGGGTAGGTATTGGTCTATGGCTTTGTGTGGGAATCCTGCTAGTGGTACTTTGTTGTTTTCTTTGTTTCTAGCGGTTAGGGTTATGTTTAATACTTTGGCTGTTAGTTTGGCATCGTCTCCAAAGGATTCGAAGAAATCTCCCATTCTGTAGAGGAGTATTTTATCTGGGTATTGCTTCTTAAAACCCATATATTGTTTCATCATTGGTGTACCTTCCATGTATGGAAAGTATATCATAGAAACCTATAATGAGAGAAATGGGAATATTGCTCAGAGATGGGTTCCTGTATTTTAAATACATATAGGAACCCACCTTGAGGGCAGGGGAAAAAGGAAAAATTTTGATTTAGAGAGAAAGATGGATCTGACTCTTCTCTCGGATTTGTCCGACAAAGAGGTTTGGGACCTCTTCTAACAAAAAATTGTCTCTCCACATAATAATTCTTTCGTCAAAGGGATGCTTTGCTGATAAACCAAACTTTATACGATTTGCTAGCTCTCTTTCCCAGTTTGCCTCTAGGCTCGCAAATGGAAATCTTGTCTGAAACAAGACGTTCAAGTTCAGAATCCTTGTTGCTAAGCCCCCACATTACGAAGCAATCCCCCATTGAAAGGGTATGATCAAGTAACAATGGTGCAAAGAATGATGAAAGTGTAACTTCATCTCGAACGTTGCTTTTTTCCATTTCTTCCAAGAAAATCTTCAATTGTCTGTTCATTTTCTTTTCCTTTTTAAAAGATCCTTTTCCCCTTAGAATTATAGGACAAGTTTAATATCTTTGAAAGATATCAACTAGATTAATTATCCATGACAATTATCCACATATTTGAGATAATACATAAGTGGAAAACATAATCATAAAAGGAGCTAGAGAGAACAATCTAAAAAATATCTCTGTAGAATTACCCCGAAGAAAGATTATCTGTTTTGTAGGAGTATCCGGAAGTGGAAAATCCTCCCTAGCGTACAACATCCTGTACAGTGAAGGACAAAGACAATTCTTAGAATCTGTAAATACATTTGCAGCCAGACTACTCAAAAGAACACAAAGACCAGATGTAGATTCCATATCCAACCTCTCACCAACAATATCAATAGATCAAAGAAGATTAAGAGGCAATCCCAGATCAACTGTAGGGACTGCAACAGAAATATATACCTACTTACGTCTGCTATTCTCTCGCTTTGGAAGCATACCTGACTTAAGTGCAGGACATTTCTCTTTTAACAACCCAAAAGGAGCATGCTCAAGGTGTAAAGGACTAGGAGTAGAGTTCGTAGTATCACCAGAAGATATAGCTGATTTCTCAAAATCCTTAAGTGAAGGAGCAGTAAATCACAACAACTACAAACCAGGAACAAGACACTATCACATCATAGAAGCTTCAAAGAGATTAGATATGGACAAGAAGCTATGTGATTACACAGAGGAAGAAATAGAGTTCCTCTTCTATTCCCCTAGAATAGAATTAAGTAACACAGACTCAGGATTCATCCAAAGATTTAGCCATGAAGGAGTCATAACCAGAGTAATGAGCAGAATGGGAGACTTAAGAGGAATGTCAGAGAGAAAAGAGAAGACTGACAAACCATACGTACATGAACAAATATGCTCAGAATGTAATGGAGGAAGATTGAACAAAAAAGCATTAGAATCATTAGTAAATGGTCATAATATTGGCTACTATGTTAATTTAGAAATAGATACATTCATAGAGGAAATTTCTAAATTAAATATTCCTGAAGCAAAGGATTTAATAGAGAGGATAT
>Ga0209728_1000596_pt1 | contig 27437 bp, 26 predicted proteins | sample RifGroD1_FD_183997 | JGI IMG/M metagenome (GOLD analysis project Ga0209728, IMG submission 183997) | Groundwater microbial communities from Rifle, Colorado, USA - Groundwater D1 (SPAdes) (version 2) | ecosystem: Environmental > Aquatic > Deep subsurface > Groundwater | place: Rifle, Colorado... | reverse complement strand
AAACAGTATTTGTCTCAATAATAGCCTTTTTAGCAACCACACTGAGGGTCTCTCCTGATTCTGGCCAGCTAATGCAAGTTGATTATGAAAATCAAAGAACACTAACAGTTAATCAACAGATGGTTGAGTACACACAAGATGCTTGGGTTAAGCCATCTGTAGTGCCTTCCTCTAGCTCCGCGAGATGGTGGACTTATCCTACCAATATTAAGACAGCCACAAGAAATGGGAATGATCTATTAGTACTAGTAAACAAAGAATCCAAGTTACCACAATCATATGCTCCTACTGATTTGGTATTAGCAAGCAACTCAGGCATTAGGAGAGGAAGTAGCTACTATTTGAGAAATATTTTGATTAATGATTTAAAGAACTTAGTTAATGCTTCTAAAGCGGATTCAATTGATTTAAGTATTGTATCTGCATATCGCTCTTACAATACACAGGTTAGTACATATAACTATTGGGTTGGAATCAATGGGGTAGATGGGGCAGATAAAATATCTGCTAGAGCAGGGCATAGCCAACATCAATTAGGTACGGCAGTAGACTTCAGTAGTAGCGAGGTGTCTGATGGTTTGGGTGGGAGCTTTTATACCACTAAGGCTGCGGCCTGGTTAGCTTCTAACGCATGGAAGTATGGCTTTGTGATTAGTTATCCAAGTGGTTATGAGAGTACCACAGGATATAGCTATGAGAGTTGGCATTACAGATATATTGGGGTAGCTAATGCACAAGAGATGCATGGTAGTGGTATGATTTTAGAGGTATATTTAGAAAGTAAAAATTAGTTTTAATTAATAAACATACAATGAAGAATACTCCAAAACTAGGTTTTATCGAGAGACTCTCCAAAATCTACAACCTTATTGGTATTTTTTTAATCTTCGTAGCTTTTTGTATTGTTGCAATAACTTTCTATCCTCAGATTTGGTATTCCATAAATAAGCAAGCTTCACAACAAGAATTACAATCATTAACTACAATCATTCCTATTGATACAACCGAGCAAGAAAACAACAACACCGTTTCTACACTTCCGCCTCTCGATCCTTCTCTATCTGCCACGAACACAATCATAATAACATCAATTGGGGTAAACTCTAGCATAATAGAAAATGCGAATGCAGAAGAAGCTCTCAAGAAAGGAATCTGGCGAGCAACAGATTGGGGAAACCCTGAAGAAAAAATTGCAAAACTTCCTACTATAATAGCCGCACATCGGTTTGGATATATATATTGGTCTGCAGAGTTTAGAAAAACAAGTTCTTTCTTTTATTTACCAAAAACAAAAGTAGGGGATACAGTACAAATAATCTGGAATCAAAGATTTTATGAATATGTCATATATAAATCTGAAGATAATTCGCAGGTAACAGACTATGATGCCGATTTAATTCTATATACATGTAGAATGTATAATTCTCCAATTCGTGTATTTAGATATTTGCATAGAATAAATTAGCCCATGGATACAATAGATAATGCTAAAGAAGACTATTCACGAATTCAAGAAGAAAAGGTAAACCGTGGTGGAGAAGATTTTCGTTTCCCAATAGCAGGAGAGATGGCAAGAGAGAATTGGGAGAAAACAGAGATTCCTGTTGGGACCCTAATGAATCTTGATGATTTACAACTCTATGTTGGAAACCCAGGGGAGTTCTCTTACGATATATGGAAACAAACAGGGACATCCCAAGCAAGTGAAGTAGCTAAGCATTGGGATACAATTAAAAATTACTTACCCTCAGAACAACTCAATAGAATAAATAACATCTCGGATACTTTATCCAATCTGGTCATATACAATCAACAGATAGGAGAAGATTATCCACTTTTCATACTTAGGAATCAGCTTCTGCTTCCATACACAACTGGGCATATGATAGATGGGAATAATAGGTTGATTTCCTTACTTCGTTCGTTACGTAGTGGAACAATACAAGAGAGAACACCGATACCAGTATGGCAATCAACAATTCCCACAGCATTACTCATACCATATAACATTGCAACTTTCTGCACTGATAAAAAACCTTTGAAGGAAAGAATTGCTTTGCTTAAGGAAAGAACTCCTTTTCATCAATTAATCTAACTCCCTTCTTTGGGGTAGGTTGCGCAATCTTACACTATGGGGTATAATATATCATAGTTAAATTATGTTCTTTAAAACTAATCATGAATAAGAAGACATTCAAACTCTTCTTTATACCTATCTTGACTATTTTGATTCTTGGAATTCTTAGATCTCCTGTATTAGCCGCAGATAGTAATACTCCTTATCAACCATATATACCAGAAGATACTGGTTTAGCAGATGCTATTATGTTTGATATTGTAGCTATTATTACCTATGTAGCTGGTTTAGGATTTATATTAGTTTCAAAATATCTTAACAAGAAGATAGATTAAAAGAATAGGAAAGGGAGGAAGGTAACTTCCTCCTGCATCCTAACAAATCCTGTTCATTGAAAATAATTCGCATATGTATAGAAGGCACATAGAGAGAGATACCCCTATCTTTTTTATGTCTCTTTTATGAGACAAGTTCTTTAAAATAACTTGTATTATATGTGATTATTTATAATCCATTTTTACAAGTATTGGTGGTTATTTTCTGGTAATCCTTTGATGAGGGTTTGATTTAGGCTATGTGTGTTACACATAATATATATACATATATGTATGTTTTGTGTAACACGCAATACCGTATCTCAATCCCAAAATCAATTCTATTCTATAGAACGTCCTACTTATAAGGAGAAGGAAACCATGAAAACAAGTAAATTGCTCGGATTAGTTTTAACCGTAATGCTTCTGTTAGGAACTCTCACTGCGTGTGATTGGCATTGGCCATGGTGGCAGCCTGAGACTTCAACAGCAGAAAGCAACGGTACCTCTGAAAGTATCAATGTCAATGACGGCGATACATATCTTGAGGAGTACTCCTGCACGGACCTTCCTTCGTGTACAACGAAGATCGTTCCTGCTGGAACAACAACGATTGGGTACAAGCACACGGGAGTAAAAACCTGTGACTTCTTCATTTACCATGAAGGTGAAAGCATCAGCTACAAACAAATTGATGAATTTCATACCTATCCCAATGCACTTCCGGCACTAACAAACGACAGTGATTTCGCAAGATCTCAAGTATATTGGATCTATGCCTGTAATCATTGAAAAATAACCGCCGTTGGGTGAGATTTTTTCTCGTAAGAGATAAACCCTCCCCGCATTGGTGCGGTTCCTTCTCGTAAGAGACAAGAACCGCACCATAGTACCATAAAAAAAAATCTTCCAATATATATTCTTTTCATTTCCATTAAATATCTATATATTTAATATAGATGAAAAACTTCTATATTAAACTGCTCACAATCATAGTCCTTATCCTTTCGGTAATAATCTCTGTAAAGAGCTATTATTCATATACCCAGGATAAAAATTTTCAAATCATAAACAAAAAACAAAGTCTCATCATTCAACTCTCTAATGGAGAGTACTTAGAAATGACTTCGAAAAATGACCATATTTCAGATGGTAAAGATGTAGATACGAAACCTTTTGAATCTCTTACCTCAATTCAAAAAAGCTCTTCTTTTCAAAACAGTATTTCTACAATCAATGCCTATTCTGAAAACGTTCAGAGCAATGAAAATAGTAGGGTAGTAAAGGTAAATCCAATAGATCAAACTAGAATTCTCGTTGAGATTAGTGCAAATACCAAATATACATACACCGAGAACCAGAAGTACAACATACAGGTAGATTATTCAAACAAAGTAACATTTAACGACAACAATAAAGATATTATTTTCGAGGATAAAGGATGCACTGTCACAATTCCCAATACAACGATAGAATACAAAATTTCTGAAAACAGTCAGTCTATAATATTTTCTCAAAAATATCAGCTCCTTGAGACTTTTAGATTCTATATAGATATATATTGTAAATAACTATGTTTGACTTAATAGCTATAGCAACAAATTTAGGATTAATCATTTATCTATTAGTCAATGCTCTGACAAAAGGAATTGGGGCATTTAGCACTAACTATGTATTTATTGGCTATCTGATCTTCACAATTCTTACTCTGCCAAATCTGCTATCATCGGTCATTTTCAAAGCAAAGATGATAGGACTGAGTTCCGCTCTTTGTTTTATATATTACCCTATACAGTTCCTAATAGCGTGGGGGATAGGGCAAGCTTTAGGGGTTTCCTTCAAAGAGGTACTACCATTAGCAACTGTCTTTACTCTTGTTCTATGGAATATTCTATTCCTAATATTTATCTTTAAAAACCAAAAACGGGAAGATATGTCCGAAGGAGTTATAAAGGACTTAATCATGGGAATTATTCCCGCAATATTGATAGTATTGTTCACATTTATCCTTATTCGACAACCAAACTCAGTAGTGGCGTTAGATTACTTCCAACACCTTACGGTTCCCAACAGGATGTTCTTAGATAACATACTGTGCATAACCTCAAACCAATGCTCAGGGCTATTTTTACAAACAGGATATACAACCTTCTATCATATAATCTTGGGAAATATTACAACTTTCCTTCAAATAGATCCCCTTAAAGCTTTCTATGTGTTAGACATCATTTTCCCGATTATTGCTAGCATACCTATCTACGCTATTTTTAAGAAATTTACCTCCAGCACTATTTGGTCACAGGTTGGCGTGGCTGTTACTCTTCTAATATTCGTAACCGGGGCATATGAATTCGTGTTCTTTATACCACAAACATTTGCAATACTATTATTCCTAATGATTGTAAAAGAGCAAAGGCTTTCTTGGTGGAAACTCGCATTAGCAGCTATCCTTTTGTTTTCTACACATTTCATAATAGGGGCTTTCTTAGCTGTATTGTTAATTGGAAAAAGAATAATTATTGAAAATATTCATACAAAAAAGGGTGCTCTTTCTTATACACTCATACTCTTAATTTCTTGCATTTTCTTTGGTTTTGTAAATATAGCAGGGTTTAGTATTGAAAAATTTGTACAAACAGATACATTGGCTACTATTGGTAGTTTTACAAATTCCTATTTCCCAGATAATTTGCAAGTTATCTGGAACGTACTAGGCTCACTTAGCCTAATAGCTGTACTAGCTATCATCATTGGAATATTCAAAAGAAAATTCAACCAAGCTTTTCTCATACCTTTTTCATTTTTGATGATTGGCCTTATCTGCTATTTTCTTGCACCTACGTATGCAAACAAATTCCTTTTACTCTCTGGGCTCTATGCCACTATTTTAACCATAGAATTTTTACAATCTCTACAATTTAAGTTTTTAATGAAAGGGTTTATAGCTTCAGCACTAATTGTAATATGTGGCATTGGCTACTTTGTACAATATAAAAATTATCTTAAATTCTATACACAAGATAATGGAACAGTCTCAGCATTTGTAGAGAAGGATAGAGCCATTATTGACTATCTCAAAATAAATCCTCCCACCCCAAATACTGTCATAATTTCAGATCCATATACCCAGTTAATGATTGAATCATTAGCTAATGTCCCAACTGTACAAGCACAATATATGCAACTGAAGACAAGGCAAAATCTTTTGAACTATTTGATAGCACCTAATCCTGATACCTATGAATCTCTCTTAATTTCACCTGGAGTACCCAAAGGGACTACAAATATAGAATTCCTCTACTCAGGAAGAATTTTCTCTAGTGTTGCAAATGAAGATAAGGGATGGCTATATAATATGTACTCACTACCTTTAAATAATGCTAATATTGATATCCAAGCTGTTTCCTCTCTTGTTGAGGATCAAAAACGATTAAATAAAAATGTATATAAAATAAGTGATAATTTCTTGTTATTTAGGTAATCTGCCCAATGAAAAATAAAAATCTGCCAAAAGCGAAATACGATCTGATTAATATCTCCCATTATTTCTCCCCCAGAGTCGGTGGGCTAGAAAATATGGCTCATTCATTACTTCTGGGACTAAAAAATTATGATCTAAAGATATTAAGCGTCTTTGGTTCAGCGAAAAGATACTCTACAGATGTAGAAGGTTTCGAAACAGAAAGTTTTAGAACACTCGATCTTTTCGACAAAACATATCCAATATTTGGATTGGATTTTGTACGTTATCTATTAAATATTATCGCTACAAATCCAGAAGCAAAAATCGTCATACACAGTAGACATCTAACCAGTAGTCTCATAGCTTCTCTTGTTTGTAGACTTTCAAATCATCCATATGTCGTAATCGAACACAATGCGGGACCCTCATACTTCAACTCAGCCTTAATTACCCAAATAATTGCATGGGCAGATCAAAATATTTTTGGTAGCGTTTTAAGAAATGCCGAACATATCTTCGCGGTTTCAGAATCTGGGAAAAAATGGATCGCTAAAAACTTTAGAATCTCTTCGTCACAAATATCCGTAATATACAATGGATATACTAAGAATGGATTTCCTAACCTATATGGAAAGAAAGAGGATATTGTTTTGTGGGCATCTAAATGGATAAAGGTGAAGGATCCACAGACTGCATTAAAAGCATACATGAAGCTTGCCCCTCGATATAAAGACTGGAAGTTCCTACTAATAGGAGAGGGAAGAAATCTTCAATATGATACAGAAGACCTTCCTTCAAATTTGCAGATTATACCGGAGTTATTGAAACAAGAAGATTTATTTAGACTAATACAAAAAAGTAAAGTTTATGTGAACACCTCCTTGAGCGAAGGACTTGCATTAGGAGTAATCGAGGCTGTCTCTTTTGGGTTAATTCCAGTGCTTTCAGATGCTTCAAGTAATAAGGAAATTGCAAAACAAATTGGCACATTAGAATATATCTTTGGGAAGAAGAATGCCTCTGATTTAGCAAGAAATATTCAAAAGGCAATTATTAAGAGTAAAAACACACAATATGTACAAGACATTGTAAGAAGAAACAAAGATGCTTTTTCAATGGATAAAATGATTGAGGAATATTTCAAGAAACTTCTTCCTCATCATTATAGAAATACAAAAATTAATACTCTCTCAATAGTTATGCCCGTCTACAATGAAGAACGTACAATTATTAAAATCTTAACCAAAGTTAAAAATTTGAAATTACCAAATGATATTAATAAGGAAATCATAATTGTAAATGATGCTTCAACTGATGAATCCATGTCAAAGATAGAGGATTTCTTCTCCGATTGTGAAGAACTTAAAAAATATAATTGTAGCGTCAAGTTATTGGCTAATGAAAAGAATAGGGGAAAATCTCAAACTATTAAAAAAGGCATACTTAATTCTACTGGTGAATTGGTCGTAATACAGGATGCAGATTTAGAATATGATCCTAACGATTTCAAAATCTTTATTTCTAACTTCCTAGATGATCCATACTTAGATGTAATCTATGGTAATAGATTTACTAGTACAAACAAAATGTTTAATGCAGTGCATAACATCGGGAATAGATTCATTTCTTCTTTTTCTAGTTTGTTTACTAGAATCTATGGTTTTACTCCAAAAGATATGGAGACTTGTTACAAGATGGGTAGGGGAGAGCTTTTTAGAACCATATTTAAAACGCTTGAGTCTGAGACAAATTTTGGTTTAGAGCCAGAAATTACGGCTAAATTAGCAAGATATCGAACAATGAGGGGAAAACGTTTGAAGTTTATGCAATTACCAGTAGCATATGTTCCAAGATCTTTAGCACTTGGAAAGAAGATGCGTTGGTTAAAGAATGGTTTTGAGGCTTTGTTTGAAATAATGTATTTCAATACTACTCCTATGAAAATAGAGGAGGTAGTTGATGGTAAGAATATCAAAAGGGTGATTTAATCTGGATGCTTTAAATATATAAATCTTTATATACTTAAGTACATCCAGAGCGGCGAAAAAAATTTTAACCGCTCTGGGTAAATCGGATGTACATAGTTATGTTACTTGGTGTTTATGGTGCTTTAGGGAGTTGTGGTTTGTTTAGGGAGTTTGAAGTTGGTGTTATTTATACCAAGGATTATTTTCAAGCGTTATGCTTGTAGTGAAATCCGAGGCAATAGCCCAGTTTGTTGGGACAGCTTCCCAAAAGAACTGGCTCATGCCAATATCTCCTCCAACAGGAACAACAACTTCCATTGATGCGACAGGCGTTGATTGCGCGTTCACGGTTCCAACTGGAGCCTTGACCCAGACCTTTTCGGATCTGTAAAACGCAAACCCTACACCACCGGAGGTAAAATAGTACTTCTGAATGAAGTACATTTTGCCACTAAGGGGGCTCAGGTACTTGACTGTTACATCACGATCTCCAACTGGAATCACAATCGCGGCGTCTAGCATCGCAAATTGTTCATCGAAGCGTGTTTGCGCTGTGGGGATCGGTGTCGGTGTTGGATCTGCGGCGGCCTGAACGGAGGAATTAACTTGTGATCCTCTTTCAGGAAGTTGATTAGCAACATTGCTGATCTTCTCGGCTTGAGGCTGAGAAAGAACAACATGGTTGTTTACCGATGACGCCGGCGGATTGCATGCACTTAGCATTGCTCCAAGAACCAACACAATTACTACTACTGCAAAAATACTCTTTTTCATTTCCAATCTCCTTGTATTGTCTAATTCCCCAAATGGGGTTGATTAACGTTTTTCTTTCTATTTCTTGTGTTACTAACTCAATCTCCAATATAAATAAATATTAGAAAGACAGTAAGTAACACAGAAACAGATACGACAAGAAATGAAGTATCTTTAGTTTACCATATATAACATGTACATCTTTAATTACTTTAACCATTCTAATATAGGTATAAATACCATATATATAATAAGAATGAAGTAATATTTTAAAGAACATTATCTCTTCATATAGAAAAGATATTAGAAGGAATAGGCAATATTCGCTCTCACATCATTTCTATGAATGGGATATGTTTCTTTGTTTAATTATTAAAGAGCAGACTTTAACTTTAACAACATAATTATACAAAATACTGGCCTAGATGTCAATACTATGGGTTACTTGGTTGAGATAATATGGAAGAGCTCCTTATGGGGAAACTTAGGTAAACAATCGCTATCACTAAAAAGATATCTAAAATATTTCTCCGCCCTCCAATTCCCAAAAGCTTCATAATACACTTCAACTTTGTTTCTATTTAGAATCTGTAAATAGTTTTTTATAAACTGTCCAAACTTTATCCTGTTCCATTGTTCTTCGTTTCTAGTTTCAGTGAACAATGGTTTCCATAATTTTGTATCCAACATCTCATCAAAATTTCTTAAAGAATCTAAGTAACAAAACATTATGTTAATAGCAGGTTTTGAAAAACCTTTTACATTCTTAATAATAATCGCACGATTTAGTTCTTCATTTTTAAATAGGTAACTATCATCCAATGAGTTCAACATAATAGTAGTAGGAGAACAAAAAAATTCTGGAACTTTACTTTTTGGGATAATTTCAACTCCGAAGTTATTATCATTTAGTAGTTGCAAAACCTCATCGTTAAAGATGGCTGGATCTAGTTGATTTTTGCCCTCGCCAATAGGGGGGAAGGAAGGTTTAACTTCAATTGTTTCTGGGATCATATCCGTGTGCATCATAAGCCTATAATTATACACCTTGACAACAGAATAAGAAACTATCAATATATAGTATTGTTGAATAAGTTTAGCTGCTCATAAATATGAATGATATGCCTAATGATAATGTAGAATTCAGTGAAGTAACACCAACACAAACTCCAATCACCAGTTCTGTAGAGAGCTCTAATGAAAATATGCCAAATGCCGTAAATAACGCATACACATATACCAGTCAAGTACCTTCATTTGAATCACCTACTACAGCTGCAGAAGCAGTTATCCCTCAGAATATCTTTAAGATTCAAGTACCTGAAGGAACACCAGGTTTTGCTGCAGGCGCTAACACAGGTTTTAGGGAAGTTGCTGGAGTTACTACACTAATACAAAAACCAGATCAACAGCAATTTAGATCTGAAAAAAATGATTCCGCCAATTTTGTTGGTCAACAAGCAGAAACTTCTGTAAGAAGGTATGGCGCAGATGTAGCACAACAAAGAAATGAAAAAATTGATAATACTGTAGAAAAAATTACAAACGCCGTAGAAGCTGTTGGAAACTTTTTCAAAAAAATTGAGAATCTTAAACAAAGAGCTAGGAATGTTGATGCAGTAGTAACAGGATTTGCATTCAAAGTTGGAGCAAAGGCTCCATCAGCAATAGGAGAAGCCGTAGGTGTCACAGGAGCTCTTGGGACAGGTGCAGCAGCACTTAGTGTTGGAGCCGCAATGGTTCCAGTTGCAATTGGAGTTGGTGCAGCAGCAGCAGCAGTAGTGGTTCCTGCAGCTGTCGGTTTTGGTGCATATTCACTTGGTAAAAAAGCTATAATTGAAACTTACAAATTTGCCGACAAGTCAGTAAAGTGGGTAGGTGAGAAAGCCCCAATAATTGCAAGAGCTGTAGGCCACGTTGTCGCAGAAGCAGCAAAGGGTGTTGCAGCGGGAGTTACAAAGGGCGCAAAAACTGTTGGAAGAGAGCTAGAATATGGATACATTGCCAATTCGGTAGCAGTAAATGTAATTAACGCTGCCGATAATGTTACTCATAAAATTCTCCTTGACATTGTAAATGGAATGGAAAGAAAAGCAAGTAAAAACACTAACACAGGGAAAGAAGGAGAGACTGCTGTGGCTAGCTTCCTTAGAGAGACCTTTGTAAAAGAAGGACTACTAGCAGCAAAAACTGATGTCTTAAAAGCTAAAACTGATGCTGTAGAAAGAAATAAGGAAAGAAGGATGGCATTACAAAGGCTGGGTAAATATGTGTTAACTGGAAAATGGGTTGGAAAAGTTCAAACTTCCGCATTTTCAGCAGCACCAAGTTACGATACGGTTAGTAGTAATGTAAATACCAATGCAGCACCTTTAATTTAGTAAAATAAAAAAATGAAAAAATCAGAATTATACCAAGAGTTAGAAGGAATAGTTTTAACAGATGTCGCAAGATTAGAGATAGACAATCTTGTAGGAATGATTCCCGATGATGGTGAGGTTCCAATAGAAAAGGTTCAAGCCGTTATGGACATTATAAGCATAGAAGTAGATGCAGAAGATACAAATATACAGAACTTAGACAATGCCATTATTACAATTAATAAGGCAGCTGCAGATATAGATACATTGGAAAAAACCGCAATTGCTGAGATGGAAGCACAAGGAATGCAAATCGATGCAAAGGGAGCACAGCTTGAGGAGGAAGTACAAAGTTTACAAGATGTTGTAGATCAATCATCGAACGAATCCCCAATGCCGGTATCTCAAGTAGGGGCGTAGTCGCCAAGTTCTCAATTAAACCTATAACGAATTCATTATTTAAGTGTTATTGACTTCTAATTAGGCTTCACCTATATTTTATATATGTAAATCTGCCCCATTATCTTGCAGATTCCTGAACTAAATTAAGACATGTAAATATGGCTAACAATGATATTAATGGAAGCGATGATTTGGGAGCAAGAATACAAGGTGGAGATTATGATAACAATATTAATGGGAAGGAATCTTACGATACACCATTTGCGCGAGTAACAATCCAGAACCCAGAAATCGCAAAAACAATCCTAGATATAGATGCACATACAGTTGAATCAGATACTCCTGCTACACAAAACCTAGAACCCATCATAAATGAGCCTTTTAGAGCAGGAGAGAGATATATGGGAAGGAACTCAGTATCACAACAACCAGCACATGATGAGAATCATCCTAAATACAAGAGTATGGGAGGAAGCAATCCAAGCCTACCAAGAGATCCAAGACAATCATTTAACGACAAAGATTACAGAAATCCACAAATTAGAACTAACTCTGATTATGGACCAACAAAAAACTCATCACATATGACTAATTCTCTTGGTAAAATGGACGAAATGTCAAAAATATTGAAAGCTGAGACAACATCAGAGATAGTAACACCCATCGTACTCCCGAGTGAAAAAGAAAACACTGAATTAAAAGAATCAGAAAAAGCACTTAAATTAGCAGAAGAAAAAATTGCTTCATTAGAAGCTGCTAACAAGGAATTAGGCGAAAGAGTTTCCAAATTAGAAGAACAATTACAAAAAAATAATGATTTGCTTGAAGGAGAAATCGAACAAGCAAAAAAAACAAATGAACTGTTACAACAATTGCTTAATCAAAAAACAACGCCTCATGTAGAGGATACCGATCCTAATACGACATTGACCGTAGTGCCAAATAATATCATAGATATTACTAACACTGATTCAAGATTAGCAATAAGGCCAATTACAGGAATAGCCCCAATAGAAACTCCTCCACCTGTTCCTCAGACTCCGCCTCCAATTCCAGAAATAGTTCGTATTCCAGAGGGAGAAGATCCAAACAGAAGAAGAAATCTTACTAGAGCCTCTATAATAGCTGGCGTCGTTGCCGGTGGAGTTGGGTTATTAGGTGGTGCCCAAGTTGCATCTGTTGGAATATTAGTATGTGCAGGTACTGGAGTATTAAGCTGGGGTGTTGGACTAATTGGTAAAAGGCAAATCAATTCTTTAGAATCCCAAATTAATAGTACCCAAGACATCGTCTTGAGAGAAAAGCTAATCAAAAGACAAGAGAACTGGAAGAAAGTCACAAAGATAACTGACTATGTAAAAGCAATAGCAAAAGGTGCAGGAACAGGATTTGCCATATCCGGAGCCATAAGCAACCTCTTCATGGGAGGACATGGCCTAGCATGGAACAGACCTGATTCATCTTCATTCCTCAATCCAACATCAAATCCTGAGTCTGGTCTTGGAAGACAACAGGCAGGTCCAACAGGAGGAACAGAAGGCGTAAACCCTGAATCTACATTCGATAGTGGATTAATAAAGGATGGACGAGTAGTCCTGCCTGGCGATCCATCAAACGGGAATCTTGCAACAGGACCGATTGGAAATCTCCCAGGTGGCGAAATGAATCCTAATAACTTCGCTGGTGGTCAATCTGATCTTGGATGGTGGAAATTAGGTAAGTATTTGAGTGCAAACCATATAAGCGTTTCTGATTTACAAGCTGCAGGAGGAGATATCCATAGAATGGGTTATGCACTACAAGAAAATCCTTCCCTTTCATTCTCTGAACTACTTAGTAGATTCGGTGGGGAAAGTGTATTAAATGCTAATGCATCACTTGGACGTTAAATATAATTTAAAGAAATAAACTGCCATGGATATCGAACAATTAAAAAATGAATTAAGAACCTTAGGATTTACAGAAGATAAACTTAACCAACTTCTTGATTTAGCAACAGAAGAAGCTTTAAGCGTTGCTTTAGAAGATCTCAATAGAACAGGCGATGACGCCACCATGGAGGAACTTGCTAATTTGATGGAAGCACAGCCAACAGATGCTAATGATCTCACAAATAAGGTAAATATCCTCTTTGAAAAAATTTATCATCAAAATGCAGATACAAAGAAAATAGAGTTAATATCTTCATACCTCAATGGAGTTATAGAAGATACAAAGAAAGCTAAAGATCTATATGCTAGATATCAAGCAGGAGATCCTACTGCAGTAGCAACAGTAAAAGCACAAGAAGGCAATCCTGATGTACAAAAGATACAAGATATGATGTAACTTTTTTTATATTTTATTTTTATTGTTTTAAGATATGCAAAATACAGATCCAACTACAATAGGGCAAAGTTTAACCGAAATCACTCCCGAACAAAAGGTAGAAAATCAAGAATGGGTTGATGCTCTACCTCAGAAATTCAATCAAATCTTTGATATAGAAGAAACTCCAAATGGGACAGTTCTCTCACTTCGTGCAATAGCTACAGAAATTCCGTCCGAAGCTCCACAAGGTTTTGATGAAAGATCTACACAGCTCAGTACCCTTTATAAAGATCATACACAACTCATAGATGTAGTCAGCAACCCAAAACCTTATGGCAAATATCCTGACGACCCACTATTTGTAACCGAAGGTCTTCGTGATGCGTTAACATCAAGAGAAGATGGAGCTATCAAAATATCCCAAATGGGACTCATTTGCAAACTTGGATCAGGAGAAAATCTAATCACACCAGACTCGCTGATGGGGCTTGGGGATACTGATCTCGCAATGTTGTTCAGTGTCTTTTCCTTCGCTCAAAAAGTTGGAGAATTTACCAAAGAGAAAAGGGAGAAAAATAAAAAAATAAAAAAAATCAGATCAATGCTAAACCCACAGTAATCTTTTACTTCAATGGATGATTCTTTCTTACAGTCTCCTCTGCAAACTTCTCGCTAGCATGTACATACTTAGTAGTAGTATTTAAACTCTCGTGACCCAATAGAGCTTGCAAAGCCACAGGACTAGCACCTTGTTCAGCTAAGTAAGTAGCAAAACCATGTCTAAGACTGTGTGCTGAAGTAGGAATCTGTATACCTAGCTTACGCCTATACTCAGCAATCTTTTCTTGAAAATAGTTTGTAGAAATCCTCATATCTTCTTTCCCATATCGTCCACCTGAAAAAGGAATGAACAGAGCAGGGGAGTCGAACTTTTCTAAGAACCCTGTTTGTCTGTAACTCTCAACCAAAGAAATATATTTCCTATTCCCTTTATCAAATATTTCCAAATTCAATTCATCCCCAGATGTTTCACGCTCAGTATTCACATCCGCCATCAACTTATCCAAAACTCCTGGTTGTTCCTCCGTATCCTTATTCGTAAACGCATACTTAAGCCTTACACTCAAATACTTATTCAACCAATCCAAACTTCTTTGTGTTAAATATACAGATCTTTCTTTTTTACCCTTACCAATGATATACATCTTACCCTCAACATTAATATTTTCTAGATCCAGATTGATTAATTCCGAGATACGCATACCACTAGCAAACAACATCTCCAACATACATCTATTCCTTATAGCGACACGTTCATCAGATTCAAACTCCAATGGCGACTCTATGAGTGCCGTTAGGTCTTGTAATGATGCAACCTTCTTAACTCTTTTTTCTCCCTTCATCATATCAACCGCATCCGCAGGCAAAGGAATTTCTAAATCCCATTTTACTCTAAATTTCAAATATGATCTTACCGATGACAACATACGATTAATACTGTTAACATCCAAACCAGATTTTTTTCTTGCATTGGTATTCATAGGTCTTTCGAATATTCCAAGTGACCCATACACACGGTTGTACAAGCTCTCCAGGAAACTAACCTCAAACACAGGAGCCTTTGAAGGTGTATTCATGGCACCCATATCAGTATCGTCGCTTAAATCGTCGCTAGCGGCTTTTGCCCCAGATATTGCCTGTATACCGGCATTCTTAACAAATTCCTTCCTAATTCTATCCAAATCCTTCAAATGTTCGCCCGCTTTTAGGTATCCCTTGTACATAGAAATGTCTTTCTTAGAGACATCCTTAAACTCAACTCCACGGAAGTTAAGAAAGACAGCAAATATACAAAGATCTCTGGCATAGTTATGAATGGTCAAAGGACTGTAATTACTGTTCTGTAGGTCCATCAAGAAGTCATCTTGATCTGGTAGCTTAGGGAATACTTTGTCTTTCATATGTTTATGTTACTACAAAAATAATTTTTAACCAATCAGAGTAGGGGGCTAATTTTTTGATTTTGAGAGATTATGTAAAAAGAATACGGAATCAGGAAGGAAAGAATAAAATAATATAAATATGGTATTCAGAGAATCAAAGGAACTAATTAAAAGAGCTACACAAAAGGACTTTTCTGATTTCCAAGGTACTAGACAGCGTATAAGGGTGATTATACTCGGTCATCAATTATATAATTGTAACATATATTCAATGAGAGTAGAACCCCTCTCTCTATTAATAAAGAAACTCCTTAAATCTCAAATCTTTGAAACACTCATACTCTACTGGCAAATTCTTTTTATTTAGAAATATGAATTAGCAAACAGTTATCCACAGTGTCATGTTTACTATAGGATTGGTGAAACTATGGGCCTCGTGCAACTATCGGCCCCTACCCCCTACTCTCATATGGGTGACCAATTAATTTGAAATGATATTGAAGAAAATAATTATGAAGAATATTACAGATAAAAGAATCATTGAGAATATGAAACTGACTGAGTTCTTTCTAAAGATCTGTTCTTGGGTGACCATGCTTACAGCGAAGTAGTATCCAAGTGCTGGGGCTATAGCAGTAAGCTCATGCGTACTTCCCGTAAGGAAAACTCCAAAGAAGAGCATTAAAGAAATAGCAGAGGTTAGCAATGTCTTTCTCCATAACTCCCCCTCCTCCATCCCCATATTTACATAATGAATAAATGGTATAAGGACATATGTAATCAATATCAAGGGTAACACCAAATATATTGGGAAGCTAGAAGACAAGAATCCAAACGTTAAAAAATACATCATCAAAAGAGAGATCAAATATGAAGAGGTTCTTCCAACTTGGACTAGTGGAAGCTTCTTAAAAAGATCTACATTAAAAACATTGGCCATCAGGAATGATACATATATTCCCAAGAAGATTAATACCAAAAGTGCGAAGAGTATAAAGCCCTCATAAAGACGATCAAACTTTTGGAAAAAGAATATCTCTACAAATATAACCTCGGAGAAAACAAAGAGACTTGATTGAAGTATATAGAGTAAAGATTTCATCTTTATCTGGAAATTGAAAGCCCAAAGTAATCCTGCGAATGCAACAATGAAGTATATTGCTCCATCTAGATATACTCTCCACGAGGCTACACTGTCTGTACCTTGTAGAATTTTGGTAAGAAATATAGCTAAGGTTATAACCCCTGCTAAAAACAGGAACTTACCCCTCTTCTCACTATCTGTATTTATATCTGTCCTATCCATTTAAATCTTCCAAATATTTTAATCCTTTTTGAGTAATTACTCTACCTCGAGATGTACGTTTAAGATATCCGCATTTCATAAGGTAAGGTTCATATACATCAGCTATGGTAGATACATCCTCTGAGAGAGATGCTGCTAGCGTAGAGGCGCCTACAGGGCCTCCATTGAAGTTGTTTACAAGGGTCTTAAGTATCAAACGATCAATATTTTCTAATCCATATTCATCTATTTCCAGAAGCTTCATGGTTTGATTTACTGCATCGATATTTATAATATTCCCTGTGCTGTTTTCCATATAGTCTCTAGTTCGTTTTAATAATCTCAATCCAATTCTTGCCGTACCTCGTGCACAGTTAGAAAGCTTTTCCAAAGCTTCATTCTCTATCTCTATCTTCCATAGGTTAGCTGCACGTTTCAATATTGAAACCATATCCTCATTTGAGAAAAAATCTAATCTCTGTACCAATCCAAACCTATCCCTCATTGGTGAGCTTATCTTCCCTATCTGTGTTGTTGCACCTATCAGTGTAAATGGCTCGAGATTCAATCTAATCGTTTTTGCGGAAGGTCCTTTTCCCATTACAATGTCTAATACACCATCTTCCATAGCTGGGTAAAGAATTTCCTCAACTACTCGAGATAACCGATGGATTTCATCAATGAAAAGGATATCGTTTTTCTTTAGACCAGTTATAATGGCAGCTAAATCTCCTTGTCTTTCAATAGCAGGGCCAGAGGTAATTCTAATCCCTCCCCCTATTTCGTTAGCTATAGCCATTGCAAAGGTTGTCTTACCTAATCCTGGAGGGCCATAGAACAAGATATGATCTACTACCTCACTTCTCTTCTTTGCAGAATCAATCATCATCTTAAGGGTTTTCTTTTCTTGTTCCCTACCAATGATCTCGTCAAGCTTTGAAGGTCGAATCTTTTGCTCCTGCTCAAGAATGTCTACTTCTTTTTTAGGTGTCATCTTTTTTACAACAGGTTTCTTTTTTAGTTTGGAACTAGACTGTATCATTATTCTGATAGTACTTTTTTAATTAATGTTTCAATTTCAATATCCTTGTTCTTCTTCATAATCTCTTCACCCTTTTCAAGTTGAGAGTTCAACGCTTCTCCACTAAAACCTAATGCTTTAAGCGCGTTCTTTAAATCTTTCATATCATCACTCTCCTTTGGTGTTTCTTTTTTGAAATCAATTTTTCCTCGGAGTTCCAATATGATCTTTTGAGCTCCTTTACTACCTAACCCCGGGGTCTTACTTAAACCTGCATCATCTCCATCAATAATCATGTTTTCTACTTCCAGTTGTGAATATGTTGAGAGTATGGCTAATGCTACCTTTGGTCCTACGCCTGATACTGTAAGTAACTTTTCAAAGAAATCTCTTTCTGATTCAGTTAAGAATCCGAAGAGGGTTTGTGCATCTTCTCGTACATGAAATGATGTATATAGAGCTACTGGAGAGCCATCGTTTACAATATTGATCTTCTTAGTAAGGAATACACGATATCCTACTCCTGAAGCGGTTAATATATCTACAAATGAGTCTTTCCCTATGAATACTTTTAGTAATTTTCCACTAATGTATGAAATCATATATGTCCATTATACAGTATTAGTATTGTTTCCTCGAGACCAATATTTCGGTAGCTATGGCTATGGCTAAGGCATCTGCTGCGTCATCGGGTTTTGGTATTTCATCTAATTCGCATATGGTTTTTACGTTCTCCTGTACCTGTCTTTTGTCTGCTTTTCCGTATCCGGTTATGGCATCTTTTACCTGTAATGGGGTGAATTCTTTTAATGGTATGTTGTGCTGTTGTAGTGTTAGTAATACCACTCCCCTAGCCTCTCCTACTGTTATCGCTGTCTTGGCATTATTACAGAAGAGTAAAGTTTCTACTCCGGCATATTCGGGTTTAAATTTAACGATTAATTCGTTCAAATCTTTATATATTTCTTCTAATCTTTGGGATATTGTTAATTCTTTTGCAGTTATGATAGCTCCATAGTCCACAGGATGTGGTTTATTGTCTTTATCAAAATCAATTATGGCCCATCCAGTTGTAGCTACGCCTGGATCTATTCCTAGTATTCTCATGGGTATATTGTAACACTAAAACATTATATTTTTTGCAATTGAAAACACAGGATTATTCCGACTTTCCATCAGGAATTTGCCTCAATTGATTCAAGGCAATTCTTACTATTTCATAATTCATTTCTACCAGTGCTTTTTCTGTTTCTGAGAGATTTTCAGTGTTTATTATTGTACATTCAAGGGCTTCGTCCCTGGAGAAACGCATCTCCGGGATAGGGCTATCCATTCCCAGCTCATTCCTTTCTTCGGTAGCAGCTAATTCAGCATTGAATAAATCCATTTTATATTTATTCGTGTAGAAATCTCCATAAACAATTGTTTTATTATAATTATTCTCATGATGACCCCGCTTGACGATTGTGAATGCACAAATATATTTATCCGTCTTTTCTAAAGCAAATAGACCACTTATCGAAGGTAAAGAATTTTCAGTATTAAGCATTGTTTCTTTAAGATTCTGCATCTTCCCTTCCCTCCTAAATCTGTTAGGAGATTGTATATCCTTAATATCTCTAAACATAAATATATTAAAATATAAATTTAACTCTTGCAGTTTTTAATCAGAATAATCTTTATATTCACCTGCTCGGAAATATCCTGTATTATGTTGGTGCGTATTCTTTGGCTTCAATATTCTGTCCCAATTATCACAAGCTTTTCCATTTAAAACTATTAAATTTCGTTCTAATATTTCTGCTGAAATACGAGATGCAGAAACTGAAACACAAGTAATATACATGCCAGAATCATGCATCAATACCAAAGGGCGAGACGATAATCCATTCTGTTCTCCTTTTTCTGCAAGTCCACTTAGCACTTTGTAATCTGGTCTATCTTTAACAGGTTTACCTAATACTTGAACAGGATGGTTATATAAAGATGGAGTATACTCAGTAAACAATGTTATATTTCCGTCTAGAATTTGCTCCGCTCCAAGAATTCGTCCCATTACCCCTTTTGTCTTAGATTGAATGTTTCCCTCTAATTCATCAGCCGTCGTAGATTCTTCAGGAAGCCACTTTATTAAAATCTTCTTTGCAGAAGTAAAAACTTGTTGCTCATATCTAGAATCGAGGAATTCGTTTTCTCCTGGTAAAGTCATATATCTACAATAACAAATTAGTACTGGGCAGTACTATCCTATAAATATATAATATATCTTAGTAATCTAAGTCTGTCCATACATTCTGGACATCCTCATACTCCTCTAATCTTTCTATAGCACTCTGTGCTTTCTCTAATTCTTCTCCTTCTAATTTCTTGTATATCTTAGGCTCTTTAATAATCTCAGCCTCTTTTAATACGAAACCCAATTTGCCAATACTATCCCTAACCTGTGCTAATTGATTATATTCAGTATATATCTCGAACCCCTTAACCCCATCCATATCAATCTCATTAATATCTAGTATCCCAGGAATATCCATAAGCATCATCATCACACCATCAGAATCATCAGCTACAAAAGTATCCTCTGCTCCAAATTTTTCGGCTTTTTCCATATGACCAGACTTAACAACTACATATCCCTTGGTTTCAAAATTCCATGATACAGAACCCTCAGCACCAATATTTCCCCCTATCTGATCAAATACCTGCCTTAATTCAGAAACAGTCCTATTCTTGTTATCACTAATAGTATCAACAATCAATTGAATACCACCAGGACCAAAACCTTCATATGAAGCCTCTTCAAAAACAATACCACTATCTGCACCGCCTACTCCCTTTTCAATAGCTTTCTCTATCCTATCCATAGGGAAGCTAGCATCTCGAGCCTTATCAATATACAACCTTAAATTAGGATTCATATTAGGATCCCCTCCACCCTGTCTCGCTGCATGAGTTATCTGTACTGAAAGCTTAGAAAATTCTTTCCCTTTCTTCGCATCATTAATAGCTTTCTTGTGTTTAATCGTATCCCATTTAGAGTGTCCTGACATATTTATACAACCTCTATGAATTTATTTGTTAAACCAATTTTATCACAAAAATCCCCTTAAATCTTTATAGTGTACTTCTTTTTCTCTTCTTCTTTTTTCACATCAACCTTAGGCTCTTCTTTTTTTACTTCTTCTTTCTTAGGTTCAATCCTTGGCTCTACTTTTTTCTCTACAGGTTTAATATATTCTCTTCTTTCAGTAGATCTTGGTTCTTCATTGATAGGTACAGATCTATTTCCTTTCTCGCTATATGTTTGATCACTCCATTTTTGTATCTTTTCCTCAATAACTGCCCTATCCATTCCATACTTCTCTCTAGATTTTTCTATAATTTCTTGTTTACAATCAAACTTTTGATATCTTACTGGCAACGATTTCGCACTAAATGGTATAGATGTCATACCATCAATACATAGTTTTACATACATAGCATGAGAATCAAGAGATACCAAATCATCCGAAGACACTACTGGTGCGAACTCTTTCTCAAGTATCGAAGCATCCGATTGACTTACAACAAATGAACCCAAAGTTCCTACATTACCAAAGATAGCCTGTCTTACTGTTAAAGGTAATTGATCGATATACTGGTTAGTCATTGTAAGACTAAGGTGATATTTTCTAGCTTCTGAGAGAATCTTAGCAAACGACTCGGTTGCAAAATTCTGGAATTCATCTACATACAAGAAGAAATCTTTCCTTTCTGATTCTGGCATATCAACTCTTTCCATAGCTGTAGCTTGTAATCGAGTAATTATCATTCCTCCAAGAAGTGCTGCTGTCTCCTCTCCTAGTCTTCCTTGTGCAAGATTAACTAAAAGAATCTTCCGATTATCCATAATCTCTCTTAAATCAATTGTAGACTTAACCTGTCCAATGATATTCCTAGTAACAGCAGAGGATATGAACCTACCAACTTTGTTTTGAATTGGGGCTACTGCCTCTGCGAGTAGTCTTGGATTCTGAGACATCTGAGCAAACTCTTCTGTCCAGAACTTGTAAAGAATCGGGTCATTGACCTGTTTAAGTATAAATTTCCTGTAGCTATTATCTACTAGCATTCTTGTTACTGCTAACAAAGTTGTTCCTTGAGCTTCTAACGCAGTGGCAATTGTATTAACAAGGATATATTGAAGTCTTGGACCCCATGAATCTCCAAACTGCTTTTTAAATACTTCTACTACACCGTCAGCTATTAAGTCCCTTTGTGATTTATCCTTCAATTCTAGAAGATTGAAGCCCACAGGATGCTCTACATCAGTAGGATTAAAATAGATGACATCATCTATACGATTGGGAGGAATATGATCAAGAAGATCCTCAACAGTATCTCCATGTGGGTCAACAAAACAGGCTCCGTCTCCAGCCAAGATATCCGAAATGAACATATTTTTAAATACTGTGGATTTACCTACACCAGTTTTACCAAGAAGGTAGAAGTGACGAGCCCTATCCGCTTTCTTCATCCCAAATGGCACAACAGCACCTCGATAGTCTGTTTCTCCAAACACTGTCACATCTCCATCCGCGGCCTTAGGTAAATTCATAGGAGGTTCAAGTTTCCTAGATCTACTCCATGCAATATTTGGTGTCTCAACAGAGATATTTGGTAAATGATACAGAGATGCTAATTCCTCAATATTCAAGATATCTGGTTCATCCGCATCCATATGTCTGATTACATATTCATCATATATTTCTTTGCCTGTTTTAGTGGGTTTAGAATGAATGAAGTTATTCAAATGCGCAGTAGTAAACTGTTTAAAACTTGCAGTAACATCTCTTAGGATCTGTTCAGATCTCTCCTGAGTTCCAGCTTTAGTAACCACCCTAATCTTTACCTCAAAACCAAGTTTAAGCATTTTTGTTTCAATCTCCTTCAACTCCTCTTCCTGTCCCGGTTCTAGCTTAACAACTTCCTTTTTAACAGGTCCCGCTTCACTTGTAGACAAGCTTTGCCCTATCTTTGCAAATACACCTGCAATCTTACTGAAAAAGGACTCCCCATTTAAATCTTTTCCTTCCCTTATGGCTGTAATATATTTTTTTGAATCTTTTTGCCAGTAGTTTGAAACTGGTCTGACTATGACTTGAAGCCAAGCTTTCTCCCCACGGGACAAATCCGACATAGCGCCAGTTATTGCAGCAAGGGGATCTACTTCAAAGTTTCTAAATGTCTTTATTGGGAATATGGAATCTTTTTCCATTTCGATTTCACCGCAAGTAACAAAAGTCTCGTCATCTCCATTTGCCTTAGAAATATAATCATCAACATAACTAATATCAGCATTTGGGTATTGAGCATACATCTGCCCTTCTACGAATTTGGCTAAATGTTTTGGGGTAACAATATAGAAACGGATTCCTTCTTCTTCACTAGATATCACCTCGAAACTAATTATGTCCTCACCCTTAATCATATCTCCAAGGACACCGTGAACTGAGGCAAACATTTGTTCAGCTGCTAGCGCAGATTTATCATTCTCTCTTGGAACCAATACCTGTAAAACCAATGGAGTTCTGATATCTTCAAATACATTTAATTCAATTTTATTTGTTTTGCTTCCCCAAATTAAGACAAAGGCTACAAAGGCCCCAGCAAACACGAGAAGTATTAACATAACTGCAATCATATGGAAATTTTAGAGGAAAAAGTATATTTAAGCAAATATTATTAGAAACTGTACATCTGTTTAATATCTTGCCCCAATACAACGACAATATCACCGGTTGTCATAAAATCTGGACGTCCTTTTACAAGGTCATAACTTCCAGAGAGCACCTCGGACACCACTTTAAGTGAATTAGCGAAACTTACCTCATCGGCAATGTACAATACTGTACGATCAATTGTTGTTGGAGCATTCTCATATCTAACGACATCACATCCAGCATTTTCTATCTTTCTTCCGAATTGTTTTGCAGCACCTGCTACTCCACTTCCATTGTATATCTCTACTCTTACTCTCTCTTTCTCAAGAGATCTATCTATGATCTTGGCAATTAATCCTCTGTATACGTTATCAAATTCTGTTGTATTAATATATCGAATTTGTCCTCCACTACTAGAGAGATCCTCTGTGGAATATCTGAAAAAGGACAGATCAATTCCATAGGTTTCTGTTGAAGATACCGTTTTATTGAGATTAGCAAAAAAATCAAGGTATTCCGTAAAGCTTAAATTACTAGACCCAAATTTGCTTAAGCCTATTAATTTTGAAATCCCTAACATATTTTTAAGCACTGAATATCTCGAAGACATCGTTGAAAGCTTGAAGAATGGATCATTCAAAGCATCTTCACCAGAGACTTTGTAATACTCTCTTAACTTGTCTTCTACACCACTAGTATCTCCATAAATACTTGAGTAGCTTTTTACACTATCCGGAGAGAACCAAATATAGTTGTCTACTTTTATACCAAGCATCTGTCCAATCTGCCATATTGAATATTCGATACCTCTACCCTCCTGAAGGAAATCTCCTGCATATCTAAAACTTGAGACTGCGACACTGTTCCCGAAATCTTCCTCAAGCCCACCATAATAGATCCAGCCAGGTATGTATATGAGTATAGATTCTTCTTTATTTTTGTTTGTTAGAAAGAGATATGCTTCACTGATCTTCTTTGCTTGATCATTCCCACTTTCTAATACAACCAATGTTGTATTTGTATCATCCTTCGTTTGAGAGAGTAAGTATTGGTTTGAGCCATTAACCTTTGTAGAATCAGCCAGTTTTAGTGAAAGAATAATTAGAAAATATATACTTAAGAAAAGAATCAGAGCTACAACTCCGGTATATATTAGTACCTTAGATATATGTACTTCTCTCTTTGTCTTTTTTTTTGGTTTATCCTTAACTCTCAATCTTTTCATTTTAATCTTTTTAAAAACATATTGCCTTGCATATCCTTACATGAGAGTAAGATCGATTCTAATTCTATCGCTTCTGGGATAGCCCCTCCTTTTAATGATTTAAACATTGTATCCCCAATTATGTGTACCCCAAGATACTCTAATGTGGCTCTAATTTGATACATCCTTCCTGTTTTAATGATTACTAGGAATTCATTCTCACTCAAAGGCTTGATATATGATAGCGCAGTTCTAGCATGATTAAAGATATATGCCCTAAATATCATTTTCATTCGGTTCATGGTACTTCTCCCAATATATCCATCTACCTTAAGCCAGCTACTATCCGTTTCAAAGTTGTTTTTTACTAAAATATCCAACTCCTCTGAAGCATCCAATGGTATCGCTGGGATTTTTTCTTTTAGTTCAGTATTAATATTTTCTCCGATTTCTACTTTGGCAAGATATACTTTATCAACCTTATGCTCTTCAAATTGTTTTTGAAAGTACAATTGTGCTTCTGCATTTTTAGCAAAAAGTATAAGCCCAGAGACAGGTTTGTCTAATCTATGCACAATACCTCCTCTTTCCATTCTCGCATCATACTCGCCCTTAGCATCTAGGTAGCCTGCGACATAGTTGGCAAGAGTATCTTGCGGATTTCCTACTCCAGGGTGTACGGAAATTCCTTTGGGTTTGTTAATAATAATAAAATCTTTATCTTCATAGATAATATCAACCTCTTTTTTTTGAGGAATTATTTTATCATATGCTTTGTCTTCTAATATTCTATCCACATCCTGGTCCAATACTTCTAGCACATCACCTATTCTAAGTTTGTAAGAGGGTTTCTCACTTTTTCCATTAATAGTTATTAAACGTTCCCAATTATTTCTTAAAAAACTCCTACTATGTACATTAAATGTACTTGATACAAAAACATCTGCTCTTCCACCATAATTTGTTTGATCAATATGGACAGTTTGCATATATATTATTACCTAGGCAATTTAATAGGTTGATTTATATCCACTCCTCTTACAGAAGATACTTTCTCTATGACTACATTCGCTCGTTTTGCATCTTTAATAAAGAAAATTAATCCTCCTAAAGTCCAAACAGAAAGAGCTATTGTAGCAATTCTTTCGAACTGTATTTCCCCTGTGAAGTATATATACCCAATCGCAGCACAAGACAGAACAACAAGGAGGATATTTGCAGCAACATATATTCGTTTTTCTTGTTGTGGTTTCTGAATCTTATTAACATATCCAATTAAAGCTACGGATATAACTGGGAACACTAAAAGCACAAGACCTTCATATATCCACCTTGAGTTTCCACTACTTAAACCAATTAGGATAAACGACATACTCAGCATAACTTCTCCAGAGAAGTATATTGTTGGAAACATGTCACTCCATCTCCATTTTTTTACAAAAGTAGACCAGAAACTCGCAGTGAAGAGATAGCCAACAAACATGATTAAGATATTAAGACCTCCATCAAAGATATCAAAGAGTTTCCATGGCAAAAGTCGGAACCAATACACCTCGTTAGCATATCTTTCGTATGGTAACCAGTACCATATTAACTGAGAAAAACCCTGCAAATTTGAGAGTATATATATCGTCCTTCCTGCAATAAGACCAAGAAAGATTGAAACTATGAAAAGATCGAATACAGATGAACGATCCTTCCTACTTTCCATAGCTCCTCTCCAGCACACATACATACCAAAGATGACTACACACAAGAAAAGGACCGCAGGGCTAAATGATGAAAAGGTTTGATATATGCTATTTATGATATTTTGCACCGTAATCTACTAACAAATTAATATCTGCGTATATATGATATCACAGTATTAATGTTTTTTATTCTTCTTTTTCTTCTTGCTTGTCTTCTTGGTTACCTTCTGGGTTTCTTTAACGATATCGTTAGAAACTTCCGGTTTGATAGATGGAATCCCCCTTTTGATTTTGTCCAAAACAACTTGATATCCATCAATAATGGCTCCACCTAATTTGACTGCTAATCCCCTTTTTTTTGTACTGTATCTTGTTTGCTCAGATTCTACAATCATAGCAGCTTCTTCCTTGGATGCTTGTATTTGCTGTTCCATCATCTCACGTGTTGGTGCAATATCTTCTGGCTCTAAAATATCCTTTTTAGCCTTTGCTCCACAAAATGGACAATATTCACTGTTCTTCTCAATATATACATCACATGATTTACATTTAACTTTTATCTCAAATCCACAATTAGGACAGAATGTATATCCGGGATAGAGTTGAGTTCCACACTTTGTACAATCATCTAATTCTGATGTCTCATATTTAAGATATCTTCTTTCCAGGTCTGCCCAGTATATCTGTTCTATGGTCTGTGAAGGTCTTAGTATGAGATATATTATCCATCCAAATACATTTAAGAATATGACCAAAAGTAAGTAGATAACTCTTGCGGTTTTGTTGCTGGTTCTCTCTCCTGCATCTAACCATACCCAGTCTAATACAACTATCCAAAAGATAACAAATGCAACAGCCAAAAGCTTCCATACTACTTGGAAATTGATTTGTCCTACACCACTGAGTAGATTGAGTAAAAATGTCTCCATGTTTATATTTTCAAAT
>Ga0209728_1000595_pt1 | contig 27455 bp, 30 predicted proteins | sample RifGroD1_FD_183997 | JGI IMG/M metagenome (GOLD analysis project Ga0209728, IMG submission 183997) | Groundwater microbial communities from Rifle, Colorado, USA - Groundwater D1 (SPAdes) (version 2) | ecosystem: Environmental > Aquatic > Deep subsurface > Groundwater | place: Rifle, Colorado... | reverse complement strand
TGATAAAACAGTCAATAGTTAAGGATTACTACTTTCGGGAGCGACCCTAGACTGTTTTTATATCATCACACAAAAATACCCACCACAAATAAATGTGATAGGTATTGTTCTGCAATAAAATATGTAATTATATCTAATTTTATCTACAACAATACAAAAAGAGAGTAAGGGAATCTCCCAAACTCTCTAATCGCATAATTATATTGCTATTTAGTTATTTGTTATTTAGTTAATTTATAAATGCTTTAATCCACTAACTCTACATATGATGCATCTAGCACATGCATTTTAACTATCTATTCCATATGTATTAATCCATATTATTCATCATCCTCAACTTTCTCATCCGTACCTTCCACATAAATCCCTTTAACTTTATCTTCAAATCTCTTACCAGGATCAAATGAAATTTTATAAGAATCCTTAGTCTCAAATTCATAATTAGGTTTATCTTTAAACTTGGTTACACCTTTCCTACCTTTAACAAATTTCTTCTCATAATTTCCGTGACCCACAAACTTAGCAACTCCATGTTTTGCAACAATATCTTCTAATAACTCTAAAAATACTTCGCCATAAAATTTTGCATATTTGTTACTGATTTTTTTTGATTTTTCAACCTTGTCTGCTTCAAATACTTCTTTCTTCTCGTTCAATACTTCTGCGTAGATGTTCATAATTTCTTTCGTGTTCATACTAAATCATTTCTCCTTTTAATTTTATTTAATTTAAATAAGTATATTACTTATTAATTAACCAATAAATTTTATTAAATCTCCAAATTAATTTACATCTTTTATATCCACATCTTTTCAAATGTTTTTCTGGTGATTGAATATTAATTTGTTTTTTATCTGGATACAAAGCAGTGATATATCCTATATAAATATTATTTTTTGTATCTAAATAATTTGCTAAATCTCTATGTCTAAATCCTTCTACTTCTTTATATTTTGCTTTACTTTGTCTTCTCATAGGTTTAATAATCCAATCTTTAATATAACAAGTATCTGGTTTTAACCCACAAATTGCAATTGCATCATTTGAATGTGATTTCTCAATTCCCCAATCAATTCTTTTATTTGCAGTTTCACTTCCTATAGTTAATTCTACTAATGTAATTTTACATAATTCTTGTCTTAAATAATTCTTTCCTTGCATTGCATGTTGAGCATAATCAAATCTAATATTTTTACCTTTAATTTTATTTTGATATTTTTCTGTAAATAATTCTTCATTTCCTTTAGTTTTATCATGGCATTTATCACAAAGAGTTATTAAGTTACCTATTGAATCAGAACCTTTTAATCTTTTAGGTATAATATGATGTACTTCTAATGTACAATTTTTCTTGCTACATTCTTGACAAGTATAATTATCTCTCATCAATGTAGCGATTCTTAAATTTTCATCTAATCTATCACTTTTTTGATATTGCCATTTATAAAGTTTTTTACCTTCTTGTAATGCACGAATATCAATTTTAACATCTTCTAAAATTATTTTATGTATATTTATCCATTTATTTAATTGATTGATTACTCTTAATATTGCTTGTTTCTTTTGTTTAATAGTTGGTGGTAATCTATCCTTTCTTTTTGAAGATATACGATTATTAAATCTAGTAGGTCTATATCTTTTATGTTTTCTATGATACCTTCTATAACCTCTGCGAACATCCATTAAATGTTTAACATCCTGTCTTTGCTCAATTGTACCTTTAAATACTACTTTATTTTTCGTTTTGCATTTTTGAACAATAGCAATCCCAATATGCTTTGAACCATCATCAATCCCAACTATAAATTTTGATTTATCTTTTTTAACATTTTTTATTTCTTTTTTAAGTTGAATAACCATTGGATATTTGCATATTAATATTGCTCTTTGTTTTCTAATTAAATACCAAGCATTGTTAATAAGAGTTGGACTTAATTTTTTATTATTACAATCTAATACAAATGAATATTCTTTTATTTTATTTATTGTCATTTCTGACTAACCATCCTTTCGGAGAATTTTCCTTCTTGCCAATGTACAATAGAGAATATGTATTTTTGGTGTTTGACTTCAGAACATAGAAGTCGGTCTTCCTCAATACTAACAGAGTTTTAGACTGAAGGTTACATCTAAAAGTGTTACTTTACCTTATTATTGCACGTAGTTCATTATACAAAATGTTTTTTAACATATGTATTCACTTAGGCTTGAAACCAATTAAATAATATATAAAATCAGATATAATGTTCACTAAATTTATATTTTTGTATTAATTTAATTAGTCCTTTTAATTTAAATTATTTTTTATTCCTCAGTTCGTTTTCTGAGGTTAACGTAAGTATACAATTATTTTTACAATGTGTCAATAGGAAATTGAAAATATTTTTGAGATTATTTTAGAAAGATGAGATTTATTTTTTAATATAAATAGGGTAGGGAAGAGCACACAAAACTACTTAACAGCACTATTACCCAATCTCTTCCTTAAAGCAATTTTCATAGTTTCAACATGACTATTAGAATCTTTTATATCTTCTTTTGTATTTTTAATAAATCTCCTTGGTTTATTCCAGATTCGACTCATTGACCCATATCCATATTCAATATTTTCAGACAATGATTTACTTAAATCTACACCACCATAACCCCTGTCATACATTGAAGCAAATTCATGATTAAAATCAGCATTATCCTGAACTTTCAACACACCATCATCAATTAAAGTAGATTCCATTTGTTTAACATCACCAAGTGAACCATTTTCAAAATGTCTACGTTCATACTCAATAGGATTAGGGTAAACAACATAAACATCTAATGCAACATGATTGCTAATTTTATTTTTTACCATTGTTGATACTTCTTTTTTTAGCGAATCATTTATTTGTTTTTGAATGCGTGTTTGGATTTTTGCTAATTGGTTATTTAAACTTGCCAATAATATTTCACCTACCTTTCCTTTATTTTTAATACTATAATTAATAATCAATCACCCAAATGAACATTTCCATGACATTTTTCACATAAAGTAATATATTTAATTTTCATCTGTACACCTATCATCCAATTAACTATATTATCTAATTCTTCATTAGTATAATCATTTTTATATTTATAATATGTATATCCTAATCTATTTAAACATTCATCTAATAAATCTGAAAATGATTTTAAATGATGCAACTCTAACCCTACGGTCTCTTCGCAACATTCACATTTATCTTTTATTAATAATGGTCTTACATATTTTTTAAATTTATTTCTAACATATGATTTTAATAACATATCAAAACCACCTTAATCATCGTTTTCATCTTCATTATATGATCTTTCAGCCTTATCCTCATATCCCATATCATCATATATTTCATATAATTCTTTGTCAGGATGTAATTCTTTTAATTTATTTTCTTCAATTTCTCTAATGCTAATATTGTTTTCATATTCTACTTTCCATTTTTCTTGTTTCCTTTTTAATAATCTTAATTCTTTAATTTGAGATTGCGTTAAATTCTTCTCTTTAGATAATCTATTTAGCATATTAATCTTTTGAGTTATTGACCTTTTCTCATCTGCTAAAACTTCTTTGTCTTTACTTAAAAATGACCATCCCATTGCTCTTTTCTGATTCTTGAATAAAATTATTGCATGTTTTAATTCTTCTTCCCATCCTACTTTAAATAAAATATATGTAAAATTTGCTTTCCTTCTAATTGGTTTTCCGTTATCATTTTTCATGATCATATCTCCTGCATAATCAAATCTTATTAAATTCAAACTAACTAATTCATCTATGTATTTTCTTAAAGTTTTCTCAGATTCTATAAATATATCTTCCATAATTAATTTATAACTTGGATAAGAAACTTCAGGCATTTTCTCTGAAATAAAAGTATCATTGGAATTTTTCTTAATTCTACTTTTAATATTGCAAAATAAATTAAGTAGATTGTATTTATCTAAATCACCAGAATACTCACACATAATTTTATTATATTCTGAATCTAATAACATAAAGTATTTTATTTTTATTTGTTTATCAATATTATTTTTATCTTTAGACTTTCCATAATCATAAATATTTAATTTACATGTAATATGTTTTGATGATGATAATTTAACTAAATCAATATTTTCATCAAGAATAATAATTAATGAATCTTTATGTGTCTTAATAAGAAACTCTTTAAAATAATTTCTTTCTCTTGGTATATTTTCTTTGATATTTAATTTATACAAAATCATATCAATAGAAAAACATATATTGCCTCTAATATTTTGTAATTCTACTAATTCTTTAAAATAAGCAATTGCTCTTTTACCATATAATTGAACAAAACTATCTTTAATTAAATCATTATTTTCTATAGTTTGAACAGAATTATTAGGCAACATATTATAATTATCTGACATATATTTCCTCCTTTTTATATAATATATAAATAATATAAGTATATTTTTAATATTTCATTTTAATGAAATATACAATACTTATTATACTCTTATTATATTATTATTGTTTTCTTGTTATATATTAGTATACTCTTATTACACTTATATAGAGTATATGATTTATCACATTGGATAAATAGTAACTTACTTTGAAAGATAAAATTTGTTACTTAAAATTAATTTACACTTGTCAGTTAGTGTTAAAGATTTTAACTTTAACGAAAACACTCCTTATGTATAAATATTTAAATTAAGTAGGGAATAAGGGAGGATATATCACATCCTTTTATATGATAATTTTGTTTCTTTGTTATTTGCTATCTTGTTTTATTTTTATCCTATTAATCATTATTATACACTTAAATAAAACAAATGTCAATACAATTATATTTACAATCTGTAAAATTTATTATCAATCAAATTAATTTCATAATTAAATAGAGTAGGAGAAATATGATAGCAAACAAAATATAAAATAAATGGTATACATATTAATCCTACTCTATTTAATTATATTTGATATTTTGAGATTTATTTAGTTTTAAGTTAACCAACTAACGCACCTTCGTTAGTTACGTAAAGTACCGTATAAAACAGAATCGGCATAAATAATTTTTCCTGCCTCATTCGGGTGTCTACCATCTGGAACATATACACTTTCCTGCTCAGTTGGAATAGCTTTACGAATAATAGGAGTTGCGTTTATAAATATAACCCCTATATCAATACAAAACTGAATTAAATTTTGGTTGTATTCGTCAATCTTCTGATTAGTATTTTCCCAAGAAAAAGCGGAACCAGGGTCACTTGGATAAGAAGGCCAAATACCAACAACAAACACATCTTCACCGTTTTGTTTTAATGCATTTATAATTGCAGTCATATTAGTTATATATTGTTGCCAATTTTGAACAGTGGTATTATAACGAATATCATTGAAACCGATTGCTAATAAATATATATCTGCATCAGATGTTAGAATATCGTCCAATCTACTAATAACATCTGATGTCATGTTACCACCTATTCCTTTATCAATATGAGTTATAGTAGGGAATTTACTGATTATAACTTCATCATAATCATAATCGGCGGTAATGCTATCCCCTACACTACACAATTTTTCTCTATTAATACTAGCCTGTCTTAGTCGTTCCATGAATTTTAATCTGCCATACGACAAAATTAATTTTGGATTTACCCAATTATATACCATTATCTTATCCCCACAACATTAACCGTTAACGTGCCACCATTAGTAACAACATCCACAAGACGAGCAAAATTTAGAATAACACCTAAATACCTCACAATTAGTATTTTGTTAACTTCAGAAGTAATATGGGTTATTGTTGTCCCTGCTGGTATGTTTGCAACAACAATATCGGAGGCTGGTGTTGCTCCAGCAATGAGAGAAAAACATGGGTGGATACGCATATCAAAAGCTCTGTCTGTGCTGTTTTGAATAAAAATAGCTATTTCTTTGTATTTTCTTACATCTAATGGTATAGTTGCAGAAAAACTACTACTATTAGTCCCAAAAGTTGAACTAGAACCGATGCTACCACCAGTGTTAGTGTAAGTTTTAATTAATTCGTGCTTACTATCTATAGATGTTTTTATTAAATCATTTACATCATCATATCCTGCTGTACTTGCTAAAACAGTCCTTAAAACAGGTTTACCTTCATCGTCAAGTATAAAAGATATAGCGTCACCTAACGAGTCATCCTCAACATTACTACCAGTTACTTGGACTTTAGCACTCCCACTAAACAACAAATTATAAATCCCACTTAACCAACCTCTAATCCCTATTCCTCCTGTAGGTAAAACCACACCTGTTGCATCCGTCCCATCTTGTGATGGATCACCAGGGAGAGAAGTTACATTAATATTGTGTGTTTCAAAATTAAAACTAGCCATGTTTAAACCTCCTTTTAGTTTGTTTTTGTTTTTGTTTTTATTTTTAATATAATTAAAATAAGAGTGAGAGTGAGGATTATTATTTTTTATTGTTTTTGTTATTGTTGTTTACTCACTCTTATTAATAATTATATTTATAATATATTGCTATTCTATTGTTTTACTATTGCTACTATTTTACTATTCCGTATCAGTAATTTCAATTTTATTAACTAATTCATTAGTTTCATCATTTATATTTTCATTTACACCTTCATCAACCAAACTATCACCTATAAATTTCTTCAAATACTCAATACCTTTTCCGTCCTTCATAAATTCATCTATTCTAGAATTAAATTTCAACATATAATCATTGATTTTTTCTAATTCACTTTCTGGAAATTCGCCTATGATTTTATCCAAAACCTCTAAATTGATTAGTGCATTAAGTATCCTAATTTGATCTTCAAAATCATTAGTTTTAGCAATCTCCACGTTTGTAAAATATTTTATTGCTAGTAGCATTAAATATGAAACTTTTACGGATTCATCTAAATCCTTTAAATTATCATAATTACTGACAGATTCTAAAATTAACTGGTTTAATTTAGTAGGTAAAAATTTCTGATCAACCAATACTTCATAATCTTTTTTGTTGATATTGACAGTAATTTTTTTCGTTAAGAATAATTTTGATTGCTCCTGAAGGAGAATAGAAGAAGTTAGTTTATTTACTTTTGACATAATAGGGATACCTCCGTTTTTTATTTTATTTTTTTGTTTATTTTATATGTAAAATTATATTTACAATTTGCTATTTAATTAATCAATATTTCTAATACACACATAAATTTTTCCGTCCTTGTAACTACCTACAATATTATTCCTTTCTACAATAACTTTTTCAACAATATTATCATCTTCTTTGTAAAATTTTGTTATAATTTGATCAATAGCAGATTTCGTTAGATTTTGAACATCTATGGATTCTATACAGTCAAATTTTAAAAATACAATAATTGGTTTATTCCAGTCTATATTTAATTCATCTTTATCTTTTAATTGATATGATGGAAATGAATTAATCCAATTTTTATATGTATTAGTTTTAACTATAATATTTTCATCAGACCATTTATCTTTCACACTTTCAAATAGATAATTGTTTGACATTCCATGTTTATCTAAACACATATATTCATCAATCGAAGGATTCAATGTAGATAACTTATATTGTTGATCTTTAATTATTTCATCCATTTCATTAATTAGTTTACCTCTTTTATCAATTTCTTTTGTCTTAGAACTCTTGATTCCACCATTTCTTTTATTTTGATAATATGCTTTATCTCTTAATACTTTATTCTGTAATAAAGAAATATCATAGCATTTACCAACATTTTTTACAGCATCATGAGATAATCTTAAACTTAATTCACCTAATCCATTAAAAACACTTTGCAACATATTAATTTTTTCTTTTGCGTTATATTCATTTGAAACATATTCTAAAAAATCATCATACAACTTTTCTACTTCATGAATTTCTGCATTAGCAAAAGTATTTTTAATTCTACGTTTTCCAAACAATTTTTCTTTATCAATAATCTTTTCATCTGCATGTTCCATTATATAAACTCCACGTTTACGAAGAGAAGGGAGGACTTCAGAAGTTACCCATTTACGAAAAATACGTGCATTTTTTGCTTTACTTTCTAAACATAAATCATAAAAACTATCTTCATTTATATATGTATTTTCAAAATCAATATCTTTTGTGATATTATATAAGTTGTCATTAACCGACAACCCTTTAATATCAAGTGTTTTGCACCTATTTTCAATTTCATCTTTTCTAAGATATTCTCTATCTTTTGATATTTTTGTGTATCCCAATCCAAAACATACATCACTCAAATTAAAAACATCTTCTTCATTAATTTGTATAACTCTTAATTTACCTAAACCTGATTGTTCAAATACTTGTAATCCATTTTTATTTTCCATAATTTTAAACACCTATCCTTTTCATTTATTATTTTAACTCCATAATTTTATCCTTTATTTTTTTTAATATAAATATCCAATAGCAGAAGGAAAGGATAAACCTTCTTGTCGTTATGGGAGCGACCCATAAAGTCTATTGGATAAAAAATCATAATTATATTTATAATTTTAATCTACTTTTTTAATTTATATTTACTACATACTAGATCACAAATTTCCTCTTGAATTCTTCCTTCTTTTGCTTTTATCAAAATACTACAATTTCTATTATACCTAGTACAATAAACGCAATTAGATTCAAAATTTTCTAATTGAGATATATTATCAAATATACCTATGTAGTCAGTGTGTGTTATGGTAATTTCAATTCTTGGATTATTAGAAGTATAATATATTCTTTGAACTCTTTCACATAATTGAACATCATCTATCCATACAGAATTAGAATTACTTATCGAATCTGCTATGCATTTAAAATAGTTATTTGCATCCATATCTGTTCTTGGGAAGTAAAAAATACAGTCCATATAATAGTGTTGAAATTTATTTTCAGATTTAATCCAATTTTGAATTTTTGCTTGTTGTTCAACATATTTTGCAAAACTATTTTGATATTTTGTTGCTTCTACTGTTTTATAACTCATTGCCATTGGTTTGCCATTTTTTAAAACTGCTCTGTAAGATAAATAATGGTTCACTGAGGGAGGAATAGGTGAAACTAATTTTAATATATTACTAATACTAACATCTCCTTAAAATTATATTTTACTAATTAATCATTAAATCCATCAAAAAATCACAAATTTTATCAAAAATCACACCCACTAAACCCCTATAAAATAAGGGTTTCTAATTTCCAAAATCATGATAAAATCTCAGTTTGGTGATAATAAAACTAAAAAATAAGGATTGAAACATATTAACGCATTTTTATTATGCATCTTTATGAATCAATCCTTATTTTGTTTAGAGTTGTCTTTTATTACCCTCAACTAAAGTTCCGAATCTTTAGAAAGAACCATATTTTATTAATTATTTAATTTATTGATTATATATATTTAGTGTTAACTTATTTGTATAATACTTAACCAGTTAATATTTATTTATAATGATAGTGCAATTTGTTTTAAGGTATTTATATTTAATAAATCTTTATATTTTCCTTTATTGAAGTTTTCTTTAAATTCTTCAAATTGCTCTGGAGTATTTCTTCCTGCTCCATATATAGAATGAAATAATTTATGTATCTTCTCTGACAAACATACTCCTAAAGGATATTTATAATGTAATTCTAGGCATTTGTCTGATAATTCTTTTAGTTCTTCATCACTATATTTATTAATTTCATTATATATAGGCAATTTAGTTTCATTAATTGTTTCTTTCATTATTAAGTCAAATCCATGCAGGTGGTGAACATGATGGAATTTTTCTCCAGTAACCACACATTTATAATCGCAATTTATCATTGAATCTTTTTTCCATTTTACAATAGAAGTTAAAAAGTAACTTCTTAATGAACTAATACCGCCTTTCCAATTAGGATTATTTTTACCTTTAAATAATTCCTTTGAACATTCTGGACATCTAAAATCATTAGTATTGCTACGATGAATATCTTTTAAATAATCTTCATGAATTCCTTCTGGACATTTCCAATAAATTGGTTCTGTACTATTTGGAGCATAATCATATGGAGTTTTACTACCATTTTTATCACTCCAAATGTAAAATACTTCAGGTCTTAAGTTCCTAAACTATCCAATACATGAACTTTTCCTTGAAAATTACAACAATATGCACATCTATTTCCATTTGAAAATTCTTTACATGATAAGTTATAACTTCCATGATAGTCTTTTTCTTGGCATTTAATCCAAATATGTTTTCCACTACAATAACTAATTTTCCATGGATCAACAATATTTAAATCATAATCCCAATATTTTTCTAAGAAATTTTCTCCAAAATTATCTATGCACCATTTTGCAAATGAAATTGAATTTTTTTAATTTTGCATTACTTATTGTTTCTCCTGCAAATAATGCGTGAGCACAAGTATTACAAAAATATTTTCCATCTGAATGAACATGTCTATTATATACTTGATATTTCATAGATTTTAAATATGGATTTTTACAATTGGGATTATCACATTTAACATTTACTAATACACTACTACCTTTTGGCAAATCTTTTACTTTAACTTTTAATTTCACACTTGTATCTACTACTATTTTATTTTTATATCCAACTTTTTTTGGTATAATATATCCCAAAATTTCATAATACTTAGTATTGCTACCAAGTATAATTTCAACTTCTGTACTAATTAATCCCATAATAATTCTCCTTTTCTGTCAAAAAGTTTTGTAAATGGATAAAGACCCGTGTGACAGCACGAGTCTTCGTTTTACTCTATATAAGTTTCGAACCATATATAGAAACCATATTTAATTAAATTTACATTTATTTGTTCATCATGATATCTGTTTTACCTCTATTCTAAAAGATTCATATTGTAATTCGGGAGAACCAGAGATAGATATACATTTTAATTTTAAGTTAATATCAGCACTAGGTGTATAAAACCCACCTGAAACTGGTTGAGGCCCAACGTTCCCAGTGAATGTTGAAGTGTAAGATACTCCATGATTTAATGCAGTTATTTCTGCTTCACCATCAGCATTAACAAAGGCAAATCTTGCGCCAGCGGGAGCAGAACCATCAATTTGTGTGAATGCGTGTATCTCATACGTCTTTCCTGCTTTTAAAGGAATACTTGGAGGAGTTATCGTACCCATGTTAAAGCTATCTCTTACAACAAAATTGATTATAGTACCATCAGTTACACTTGACGCTACAGTTTTATAACCGCTCATATAAGATAACCCACTTATTTGACACCACTTACTATTAGTATAAATATACTTCCCTTCTCCTGCATCTGTCTGATAAAATTCATATCCTATAGTTGGTGACATAGAAATCCTTTGTGCTTCAGTTCCTGAGTTTAAAGTTTGTGCAGTCGATCCAATTTGTGTAATTTTAAAATATGATCTAGTTATTGCCAATCCAGTAACATTAGAGACAATACTTGTTGTCATTACTTTAACTGACATGTCTTGAGATGGAGTAATAACTGCCTTAGCTATAGTTTCTGAATCTGTTGCTGTACTTTGTACTGGGATAGATATTCCTATATTACTAGCAGGCAATTTAACTCCAGAACTATCTGTCCATATATATTCTGCCCAAACCATACCTGCATCGCCTCTAAACTCCATACAAGCTTCTAATTCATATGTGATACCTAATTTTAAATTAAACATATTGTTTGATATAGATACATTACCTGCTAAAACTGTTGTGACTGGAATCGTAGTATTCGCAGTGGTTACTTCTCCACTAGGTCTTGCATAAACATAATCAACTGAACGATTTCCTCCAATTTCACTTTCTACACCATCACTATCCATAGTATAAAGTTTACCATCACCCTTTACGTAAACTTTTAAATTCCCACTTACAGGACTGGACGGAGATGTTACTTGCTCAACTAGTGTGGTTGTATTTAAAGATGTATTTCCGTCTGTATCTACTTTAAATACAGATATTCCATCACTATCTAATCCATTAATAATATTAGTACTGCCATCATTAGTGCTACTTTTTATATTCGTACCACCAGTACCACTATTGATATTAACAACAGTTCCTTCTGTCACATTTCCAATAGTTACTGTTTTAGCATGAGCATCTGTAGCTATATTGACAGAACCACTACCCTCCGAACTAACATTACATTGTCCTGCTGATCCAGATATAATATTAAGATTTTTATTGGATGCAGTTTTAATTGTAAGTGCATCATCTGATTCTATTCGTCTAGTAAATATATTCAAAAATACTTTTAATAATGATCCAAGAGAACGAGTATTTGTAGTAGCAGGTATAATATCAGAAGTGTTTATAATACTACCTGTACCAGATGTAGTTAAAATTATATCTGTATCACTAGAAACATTTTCGGTAGTTAATTTTTTACCAATAGGTATAGTTATATTTTCAGAAACATCCCAACTTTTAGTTCCATTATTATATAAAATTGTTTTATCAGTCGTTCCTTTTAAAATTATTCCTCCACCATCAGCTATAACGTCTGAAGGTGTTTCAATTACAGCTAAAGATATATTCTTATTTAAAACTTCTAAATCTACACTATTTTCAGTTTCAGTTGTACCAATTACATGTAAATTACCAGTTATTATCGCATCTCCTGTAACTTTAAGACTTGCAGTATCATCAGGTAATCCACCTATACCCATATTTTCAGTTACTACAGCATCTCCAACTACATTTAACTTAGTTGTAGAAACTGCTGAAGGTGCTCCACCAATGCCTACTTTACCATCAGAATCTATAGAAAATATAGTTGCTTCATCAGAATCTTTTCCTTCAAAAACATTTGTGCTCCCATCATTAGTATTTGCTTTACCTATAATTGATAAAAACTCAACATCTGAATCAGTATTTATAAGTTGATTTGAATGATAATAATCCCCATTTAATCCACCTTGTAAACCTGTTAATCCTGAATGGCTTGTAGTCGTAGATGGACTATATGTTGTTGTCCATACAGAATCTATTTGTAAGGAACTTTGCGATCCCTTTAATACAACAATCCTACCAATAAGCAAAGCATTAGTTGATAAAGTTGGAGGAACATTATTAGGTGGTTGTGCTGTTTTTGCTTCATTTAAATCATAGTCACCATTACCTAATAATATTATTATATTATTAGCATTAATACCCATACTTCTATATATCCAATTAACTGCATAATTACCATCTGTAAGAGTTGATAATCCTGTTCCAGTATCAAATTGAGAATTATTATAAGCAGTAACTACTGAACCAGTAAAATCACCATTAATATCTGTATTTACTTGTTCACAATGATTTGTAACAGAATCTACTTGTATTCTTGAATTCCTAAATGATCCTTGCCATACAACTCCAGCAGATATTACTATTTTTCTTCCTGTGTCTTCGCTTAAATTTAATCCTGTTACTCTTTCAAATCTACGACATTCCATATCTCTACGAAGTATTTTATTTGCCAAAGAAAGAGCTGGCTCATCCCAATCCAAAATATCTACATTTGTATCTTCAACACGACTACACGTATAAACAGCAGTTTTATTTGAGAAATTAATAGTTGATAAATCAGTCGTTACAAAATATTGAGGATTTCCTGAATTATAATCCGCTACAATATATGATGTTATTTGATCTGGAATATTTAATGTTGTTCCAGCTATTGCATGTTCAGTTATTTCACCAAAATAATTCGTAGTATGATAAAATCTATATGAACCATTATTTCCAATAGTTACTGTTCCACCAGTATTATATATAATTGTTGGTTTTACTATTGCTCCAGAACTTACCATTAAACCTGAACCAGTTGGACTAACAAATGATGCTCCTTGAGATGCTAATTGCCTTGCATATACGTCAACTTTGTTATTATTTATAGGCATTTAATTTTCATCACCTTTTCTTGTATAATTTATACAAATTGCCCTGACCATCGTAATTTAACTCCAGCTAAATTCATAACTTGAATTGATGATATATTTTCAAAATTATATTCTCTTGATTCATTTGCTGGAATGTAGAGAATATGACCATCTATATTTATTTTTAAATCAGTATTTTCTGCTTCAATGAATAAACTATTAAGATTACATTTATTACCGTATTGGTCAGTGAAATTTATAATTTGATTATTTGATGTTAATATAAACCAAGGATCATAATTTGCATCACCTATTTTATTAACTGGAAAACTAGAAATATAACCACTATGGTAAATTACCCCTACACTTGACATTTTGATTACCTCCTTTGTTGCGATTAAAAGTTGTGAGATTTGTTGTTTGAAGAATTGTTGAATTTATTGAATGATTTATTGTGAGATTTGAAATGTTAAAATTAAGAAATTAAATAAAATGGCAAAATAAAAACCCTTATAAATCAAGGGTTTGTGGGATCGGATATTGTGATGAAAGTTTGGTTTTGTGTTGATTTTTTAGGAATAAAAATTGTTAAATATAATATAGGAGAGGTATTATTCTCTAAATTTCCTATTTGTTTTGTTATTGATTGATTAAGCAATTAATACTTCTTCAACCCTTTTCCTTAAATATTCAACATCATGCCAATTAGTATTATCAGCAATTCTAAGTAATATAATACCATTCTCAGGTATTAATTTATTTTTAACTGCATCATTTGCTTGTAGTGTTTTAAAAGTTTTTTCTCCACCAAATTTAGCATAAGGTTTTCTATGTTGAGAACCATCTACTTCTATAACTAAATTATGATTAGGGAAGTATCCATCACAAAATAAAGGAAAATCATTTATTCCTCGTAACCAAGTGAAAACTTTTTGATATTCATACTCTTCGTCTAGTATTTTAGAGATATGTTTCAATACATAATTTTCAAAAATATACTTATCTTGATGTGAAGGATAGCCATAATATTTACATATTTCAGACCAACGCATATTTAATTTTTCTCTATATGTTTTATCTGTATGTTTAGATATCTTACTAAATAATTTCATTGAAGGATATCCACCAGTTTCTATAAAGCATTTATTAAAAATATATTTAAATTATATTTCTAAATCTTCTAAAGTTAAAAGAGTTTTATTCATATTAGCAGTTTGTTTTCCCACATTAGTTTTATGCTCTTTTGTTTTAATTAAAAAATTATTATATTCATCTTCTGTGGAATACATTTTTACAATATTATCATATATTTTCTTTTTTAAATTGAATCTTTTTGCATAATTAGTAATTGTTATTTTAGTTAATTTTTTAAATTCTGAATATAAATGAATATAACCTAAACTATTTTTAATACTAATAAAATTATTTTCATAATCAATATTATCATTTCTATAAAATCTTTGCTCACAATAATCAAGCAATTCTTTAATTCCAAATGATTTTACTACTTGGTATGTTATATATTTATGTGTTTTAGAAAAATCAGTAAAAGAACCATCTTTATTGTTATTCAAATAAATTATATATTCTTGTTTTATGTATTCTTTTAAATTAATATCTTTATTAAATAGTTTAATATTTCCACCCATGTTTTACCTCTAAACGATTGTATTATTTTCTTAGCAGTAATAGCACTTATTTCATTAAATCCATTTGGGGTTAAATATTTCCCATTGTCTTTTGTGTATTCATTAATACAATATTTTGCACGTTCATATGCTTTTTCTTTTATTTTTTCAGATTGCATTTTATTATTTTTATCAATATTTGTTTTGCATTTTACACAATAATTAATATTTATATTTTCATTTTCGATAGGTTTTTTACATTTTAAACATAATTTTATTGTAGTTTGTTCCATTTTCATTTCTCCTTTCCGATTAAAAGAGTTAAACAAATGGGAAAGATACTATTAATCGGAATAGTGTCTTTAATTACTCTTATAAATCTGGCCTGATTCATAAGAAACCATTATTATATTTGTAATTTATAAAATATTTATTAAATACTTATAAATCATTTGGAACATCTAAACCAAAATCAGCTAAATCTTTAATAGTCAATCTCTTTGGTTTATTATTAATTTTATTTACACTAACATTAAAGGGATTTGCTTCATCTACTACTTTATTAGATTTTTCTGCATAAGGATTAGATAATATATGAACAACTGCATCATAATTAAATTTAATGCCTAATTCTCTAATCACATCTTTATACAAAATAAAAGACATATCTAAAATATTATCTTCAGTTAATCCTCCAACATGAGTAAATATTAATGAAATACCTCTTCGGATGGTAAATTCTTCAGTATGTTTACCATCCTTTACACGTTTTTTAAGTCTTCTTCCTCGTCATCTAATTCATTAATATTTTTAACCATAATTACTAATTCTTTCATTTTTAATTCTGTTAATTCTTCTAATAATTTAATAATTATTTTTTGATTATCATCAAATACAGCAACTAAAAAATTATTAAGAACATCTTTACCATCTACATATGATAATAATTTCATTAATCCAAATTTTTTTAATATAACATAATAACCATAAAACCCATCAACAATATATTTCATTTTAATAGGTTTTATTTTTACTACTACATTTTTACATATTTCAAATTCATTTTCTTTAAGAGGTATTTGTCTTTCTTCCATTTTTATCATCCTTTAAATTAATTATGAAGATTTAAGTGAATACCATTGTTTAACTTTTTTATAAATACCTTGATTATCAATAACTTGAACTTCAACTAAAACATTATTATCTATATCCATATCTATAATTTCTTTTTCCATATTATCAATTATAACTTTTTGACCTTTTTCAAAAGGTTTGATTTCTTTATTTTCTTTAACTTCTTTATCTTTTAACATAATTTCCTCCTATCTATAGGATATAAGTAGAAATTATAAATTATTTCTACTTATATCCATATATATTATTTAATTAAACAGCAATATAAATAAATTTCCACATTGCTTGATCAGTCCTACGTGGGTCTAAACCTTTAAGATTTAAAGAAAATTCACTGGCTGCCTTATAACTTCCACTAAATCCAAAATCTGGCATTAGCTTCGCCTTATATACAACTAATTGACCATAACCAACAATAGTACTATTAGTGGCATCAGCATCAGAATATATAGGAAACTGAACGACAACAGGTGATGCAGCTTTAGGGAAGTCAGTTGTTTTAACTGTTAAGATTTCAGTAGTTGCAGCAGTAGCAACTTTATACGCAGGATATAATTTACCAGTTGTACCTTCCGCAAATAAAACTTCAGTAGAACCAGGAGCACCAGGAGTAATAGTAACTTTAAATTCATCTGCACCAGGAGCATTAACAGTTTCTACAAATCCATTAATTCTAATAGAACTTGCTACAACAGCAAAAGGAATAGTAAATTTATTTGCAGCAATAGTATATGGAGTACCAAAATAATATCTTTCATCTGCTGCAACTGTTCTAGTACCACCAGATACTAACTTCATTGCATCTAAATCCCATTGAGTGTCGGTCAAGTTGATTTCAATTGATTTTTTTGTATCTATCTCAGCAAGATTGTAAAAACTCCAACCACCAGCTATTTCAATTGATTCTCCACCTAATGTAATTTCACCACTAGAAGCAGTTACAAGATGACTATCTCCAACTTCAGTAGTAATTAAAACTTGAGGAGCATCTACAACAAATCCTTTAACGCTTTTTTGAGCCATAATAAATTCCTCCTTATTAAATTAAAATAAAAAACTACATTATTAATGTAGTTTTAATTGATATTGCTCTTATGTAATTATAAAAATTTATATTATCAATCTAAGTTACCCTAGTAGATAAAAAGAAAGTATATCCAGAAAACTTATGATTATAATTAACAATATTAATAGATGAATTTTCTGTAAGATATAATAAACCAATTCCTCCACAATCATATCCATTTAAAGAATTTAAAATTTCTTGAATCATTACTAAATACCTAAGTTTATTATCATCTAAATCTACCAAAGTATTATAATTAATAACTTCAAAACCTATATTAATTTTAGAAATATAAAGATTTTCTGGTTTTAATTTAGGAATAAAAAAACGAATTTCTGATCTAATTTCATCTATAATGTTATTATTAAAAGGACATTTATAAATCCTTTGTTCATTTGAAGGACTTATGCCTTTACCTGTAAGTTTAATAATTTCTTCTATACTTACATCTGGAAGGGAAGATGATAATGCATTAGGCGTGTCGTATGCAATACAACGCATCAAAGTTTTATTTTCTATTAGTTTATTTCCAATACTTGATAATATATTTCCTATTTTATCAAGGTTAATTACATTTGACATTTTAACACTTCCTAGAATAAATTCTTCAATCTAATATCCTTCACAACAATTTCACCATTACTATCATCAATTGCTTTTAAAGTAATCATACTGCCACTTTTCAATGCTTTAATGCTACAACTATTCCCATCTAAAACAACTAATTGATAAACACTTAAATCACCAACTATACTAAAAACAAAACTTTGTTCCACTAAATTCCCATTGTTATATTTATTAACTTCATAAATTTTTGTCTGTGTCAATATAATCTCATTATCAGGTAAACTTTGTGATGTTAAACTGTAAGTTATGTTATCCTGAACATTTTCAATTACATTTATATTAATAATATCAAAAACACTATTATCATTCTCTAAACTAACAGTAATATTACAACTATCAACAATATCATTAGTAGTTATTAAACCATTTTCATCAACATTACATATTGTTTCATCGTTACTTGTAAATATTAAAGAGGGGAGAGGGGATATAAGTGTTCCATTATCGTACACATTAATATTTAATTGTAATTCAGTAGAAATTTGAACATCTACAGAATTTCCATTCAAAATATCCAAAGTATATAAATGTTCTTCTTGCATTTCTTCAGTAAATTTCATTGGTAATATAATTAATCCTGGTTTAGTTATATCGTCTGGTTTTGTTATGTAATAACTATATCTGCCAATTTTGAAAATATCGTTAGGAGAGATTAAATTGTTAGTGTCATTGTTTGCAATCATAACTAATATGTCACAATCAATTGTTAGTAGAAATTTATTTTCTTGTAAATCTGTGGTAATTTTATCAACGATAATACAAGGAATCTCATGTAGGATATTGTTTTGGTTTTTGTTGTAGAATTTTAGTGTGTTGTTGCACTTCACCATACCAGCACTTTTATATGCCTGTAAATCATCAACATTACCTGTTATTAACCAGTCAAATCCTTCGTACTCAATTAATGATCCAGTATGAATATTAATTTCCATTGGAACATGTAATTCTTTATCATATTTTGCTTGATTTAATGGATTAGAAAAATATTGAACTAATGCTCTACATTCAATTCCATCAACAATTACACTTGCTCCTTCAGCACTATAATTTCTTCTTATATCAAAATTTTCTTTTACATTAGATATAGTTTCTTCTGCCGAATAAAATTGGGAAGAGGTATTATCTATGTTTAGCCATTCTTGTCTTGTATTCATAAATCACGACCTTTTATAAATTATATTAATAAAGAGTAAAGATTTTATTTACTTTACTCTTTATTAACTATTAATTATTAAAATGGTACTTTTGACAATCCCTCAATCCTAAATGCAGAAGTATCTACATCTGCTTTATAATATAATTTACCAAAAGGTACAGGGATATTTGTTCTTTGTTCTCCTGCTTTAAAAACCATTAAATTACCACCAGCACTTGCACTCGCTATATCGAACGAAAGTGTAATTGTGTTAATTGAATCATTAACAATAAGATTAATAAATGCCATATTCAATTCTACATTTTGCTCTGCTATGTTTGCCGTTAGCGATCTTCCTATGAAGTTATTTGCCATAATAAATTCCTCCTTAATTTTATTTTGATTTATTTTTAATCGAACATTAATAATATAGTTATAAGTTTGCAATCCTAAATATTAACCATTATTATAATATTATTCTATTGCCATTACTTGAATTACATTAGTAGCAGATAAATGAGTAGCACCAGCTTGTAATACTCTAACACGATTTGGACTTGCTTGAATAGATGCTTTGTCTGTTATCGTGCTAAGCAAAACACCATCTGCATCAAAATAATTAACTAATATTTTAGTAGGAACAAATGGTAAAGGAATATTTGTTTCAAGAGCCAATACATCTTGTGCTGTTACTATGCGATTTATAATAACAATTTGTTTAATACCTGCATTAGATCCACCAGTGGAATTCTGTACAGTGCAATTTGCTACACTAGTTGTAGTAATAGTTACATTACCAGCAGTACCAACAGCATCCCATGTAATAATTACACTATTTCCATCAGCAGATAAAAATGCTGTAAAAGGAACTGTTGCTCTTGTATCACCATTAATTGCAGCAACTAAACTTGTAGCAGAGTTAGCTGCACTTGCACCATTTGTCCACACTCCATTTGCTACTACTGCTACATCAGCTTCTTGATAATCAACACTATTTATAGTAACTTTCATTCCTGCTTCGCCAGTTGCATTAAAATCAATTACTGCTGTTGCCATAGTACCTGGAAAATTAACCAAAGAATTAATTTGTGTTGAAGTTGCAGTTACAGAAGTACCTGCACCAGCACCCAATTTTAAATCTGCAATTGCTAAAACATCAACATTTTTATTTGTACCTACTACAACAGCTTTATTTGCTAAAACAGTACCAGCAGTTATGCCATCTAATTTAGACTTCTCACTTTCAGATACTTTTTCAAAATTAAAACTATCCATATTTAATACCTCCTTTAAATAAAATTTATATTATTGCTTTTGTAATATATTTATGATACAATTATATTCACGATCATTAACATCATATTAACTAATCATATTTCAGAAATAGAGGATGGTATCCTCTTAATGAAGTTACTTATATCTAATATTTTACTTCTTAACTCTGGATAATCATGTAAAGAAACATTAAACTCCTTTTCAATCATATGCATTATATGATTAATTTTCAAATATTCTTTATTGCATAAATCTTTTAAACTTATCTCATATTGAGGAGTTTTTATAAGAATATTATTTACATATTTATTTTTATTATTTTTACTTTTCATTGTATTTTTAATAATGTCACCAACTTAATTAGAGTAAGAATAAAATTCTTGTCTAAATTTATCAATTTGATCATTCAAATCTTTAAGCATTAATGAATAAACTTTATATTCTTCTAATTTATTTGCTAGACGATTAAAATCTTTAGTACCTAAAGTTGTTTTTAAACGATTTAAAGGTTTTAATAAATATTCTAAATATGCTTTCTTCATATTTAATGAAATTAATTCAATTTCATCTATATCTAAATCATTAATCATTATTCCATCATATGTTTTTCTAATAATTAAATTTAAATTTGTATTATTAGTATCTGTAAATAATAATGTAATAACATCTGTATCAGTTTTAGTAATTGTTAACATAGGATTTTCAATATCATCTAAAACTACAATATAATCTGATTCTATTGCTGATTTTATTTTATTAGCAGTATTTAATTTTGTATCAGTAGTTAATAATGAAATTGTATATGTATCAGAATTAATATTTAAAGTAATATTGCCACTATTTTCTACCAATCCATATATTATTAAAACTACATTATCAGAATATAAAATATAACCTAAATCATGTGGTGTAGTTTTGTAACTATACCCAATAGACGTTTCAAAAAACTCAAAAACTAAATCTTGTTTATAAGTAAAATCATAATCTGATACTTTTATAAAAAATTTATCATATATTTTCTGAAGTAAAGTTCCCAAACTATTTCACCACATTTCTTGATATGATTATTCTTTATTTTCATCATTTTTGAATGGTAATTTTGTGTACTCTGACAAGAATTGTATCTTATCGTAGTCATTTATCTTATTTTTCTTAGCATAATTAACTATTTTTGATTTCTCTTGGTTAGTAATGATATTTTCAGTTACGTGTTTCTTAAATGTAGCAAATGTTTTATATTCAAATATTTCCTTACATTTATCATCTGTTAGGATTAATTGTGTACGTTTTTCTTCTTTATTATCAAAACCTAAATGTTCTCTCATTTCTGAATTCTCAATATAGCAGCGTGCATGATCGCCGTTGCCAGAACCGGAAAAGAAAGGATTATTATTTTGTACTTGTGTTTCTATTTCCATATTAGGGATGTATACAGTTTGATTTGCTTTGATGAATTCATCTCCATCCATAGAATACCTTTCCCATGAAATATTCCAATCACATAAATTTCTAACCTTTGATCTACTATTCATATCAATTGCCATAAATTTTACCCTCCATTTTAACCTTTTTGTTTTTTTATTTAATTTTTTGTTTTGTTGATAGTACATAAACGCAAATAAAAAGAAGCATATTAGATTGCTTCTTTTAAGTCTGTTAATTTAATTTTTCTTAGTTCTCCATAATCAAAATCAAATTCACCTTGAGAATTAATTATTTTGTTATTGTCTATGTCAAACTTTATGTAATGATGATTTATTAAATATGTACGTGCGTAAGATAGTATTTCTAGGATTATTTGATCTGAGGGGAGATTGTCGTTTTTGCTTATGATCCGAATTTCTTTCCATCCACCTCTTAATAAACCATATGTACGATTTCTTTCTCTTTTAACAAAATCATCTTTAGTCATAGTGCCAAAAATAATATTATTCTCATGACCTCCACCATCATACTCTAAATAAATCATTTCTTCTGGAAATGCAATATCAAGAGAAGAGACTTTTACTGGATAATTTAATTCTCCACCAATTAATTGATTAATGTATATTTGTTGCCTTGAGCATGGTGCTGTTCCATTTTTATACATTGTTTGTCTTTGCTTTGCTAATATTTCTTTGTTTTGAGCAGGATATTCAACACCATTATTTTTAAGATTAGTATTTTTAACTCTTTCTCTCAAACATTTTCTGCATCTTCTACCATTTTTAAAATGTGCTAAAGTAATACGTGCTTTATCATTTCCACAAGAACATTTATATCTTAATTTATTATCCTCTTGTATAGAATAATATTCTTGCTCTGTTGTTAATAATTCACAATTTTCATTTTTAAATATATTGCATACTTCAATATAAGGTATTTTAGTTAATTTCATGAAATTAATAAATGTACATTCATCGCATTTATTTTTTGCACCTATTTCTCTATTAAAAACAGAGAAAGATGTTTCAAATGGATTACCACAATTACATTCAATATTCAAAATAGAATTAACATTATTATAATTATCTATTGTAGTTATTAATTTACAACCTTTAGATTCTATTATGTATTTAACTTCTTCATATGGTTTACTTAATTTTATTCCTCTTGCTTTATTTCCACATTCATCACATTGTCTTTTCTTTGACTGTTCACTTTTAAATTGATGAAATGTTGTTTGAAAATAGTTACCACATTTACATTTAATATCAACATCTGTATTTGTATCTACATATTTATCTTTACTAGTTATTAATTCACAACCACTTTTACTTTCAATTTCTATATAATTTTTAATTTCTTCATATGGTATTTTTGATTTTTCACCTGATAATTTATTACTACAATTATTACATGTTCTTTGATTAGCACTATAAAATTTATTCCAATTCTTTTTAAATGGCATTCCACAACTACATTCAAGTTCTAATAATTTATGAGCATCAATATATTCAGTAGATATTAACTTACAATTTGACTTTGATTCAATTTCTATAAAATATTTAATATATTCTATAGTTGGTCTTTCTAATCCTGAACATTTGTTACATTGCTTTTTTGAATACTTAAAAGCATCGTATGACTTAGTAAAATCATTGCCACATTTACATTTTAAATTTAAATTAACATGAGAATTATTTTTATTTTGTTTAATCTTTTCTTGATTAAATTCTTCTTCTGTAGTAGAGAGTTTGCAACCATTACCAGTAATTTCATCATCAATATAATTTTTAATACTTTCATATGTAAGTTTTTTACCCAATTTATTACCTCCGTAGTAATTTATTTTCCGATTATATAATAATTAAAATAGGGAAGGAGTATCGGAATTACTCTTTTCAATAAAGTTCATGACTTCTTTATCTATCCCTATAATGTATTATACAATTATAATTCTAATCTGTCAAGATGTTATTTAATATTTATTCAGCTAAAGAAGAGTCATATATATATCCAATTGTTGGAACGTACTCTGGAATTACATAATTTGAAAATTCCCAATCGTACCTGGTGATTTCTGCTCTTAAATTAATGTCTGTACTGGTCATCGAGGTAAGACCCCCGCGCAAACAAATTTGAAGGGGGTTCATGGCTCCTTGAGGTAAGAACCATAAATCAGTAGTCGGCAATTGTGGAGCATAGAAATCACCAGCAGTATTAAGATTAATCATATTGTAACTATTAGGCATTTCTACAACAATACTCCCTTTGTAATTTTTGATAAGACCAGTTTTCATGACTTCTTCCATTACATAATCAGGAAATCTAAATTCTGTGCCAGCAGCCACAACACCAAAATTAGCATATTCACCTAATTTGCTAACTGCACTATAATCACCTAAAATAGTTACAGAAGTACCAAAACGTCTTGCTTTTTTTCTAACACTTTCAACTGATGTTTTAGTAATACCTTCTTCATAATTCTTCAAAGTAGTGGCAGCAGTAATACCTGCTCTTAAAGCATTAATATGAGAAAGTACCATTTGATTGGTCATATCTGTCATAACTTGTTCATTCGCATACGCAAATCCATCAACTGCACCAGAAGCTAATTCTCTTACATCAAAAATCAAGCCACCTGTAGAAGTTTGAGTAGCCATAGTACCAGTTCTTTTCTTAACGGTGGGGAATACAAACGAACCAGAACTTGCCTGTATTCTTGATTTTTCTCCTTGCAACTGATACACTTCATAACGCATTTCCTCATTATAACCAACCTTTACAACATTTCCCATAGCATTATTAATAGCCAATCTTTTTTCTAAAGGTTGTTGAATAGTAATAGTTCTAATTGCATTTAACTCTGCTTTTGCTTGAGTGTTACCATCTTCTGCAGCACTAGCCAATAATTTAATCTTGTCCATTACTGTATCAACTTTTTTACCATATTTACTAACATCTTTACCATATACAATATTAGTAAAAATCTCCACATCTTCATTGGGACGAGAAGCAGATAATTTATTTTTTACAATTTTATTAATTTCAATCTGTTCTGCATTCTCACTTAAATTCTTAAAATCAATTCCTAAACTCATATTGAATTCCTCCTATTTTAGTTTTATAATATAATTATTTTATTATTGTTTATTACTTTTTAAAATTAGATATTATCGTTTGCCATTACTTCCACAACATAACCACCAGCAACAGTGCCTCCATTAGCATCGATGGTAAACGCACCAAAAGTAGTTTTCTTAATTACTTTCAAATAAATTTCATATGCAGATGCATCAGCAGTTTTAGTCCATTTCATAGTATTAGTAGTATCTGCTACACTTCTACCAATAATTAAATTACCTACAGCAACATCAGCAAATGCATCAGTAATTAAATCAGAAGACATATCAAATTGTTGACCTACTAAATCTTTAAGTCTAAACGCACGAATATACTCACCAGCAATTACTTTGTAATCATCAGTGTTAAGAATTTCAGGCTTATCAATGATATTAAACATTACATAAACGTCACCTAATTTTGCAGTTGCTAAATCTGGAACAATCACCTGAGTATCAGATACAACATTAAATTGATAACCATTATATGTATTAGCAATTGCAAGTACATTTGGCTTATTAGGAACCTTTAAAAAATTAGAATCATGAAACTTGAATAAACTCATAATAAATTCCTCCTATTATTTTTATATTTTTTTATATTTATATAGTTATATATTTACTTTCTTTGAAATTAACTTAATTAAAATTAATTAAAGAAAGAAGGGATACTACCAGAAACATTTTTCATTTCTTTATCTTTAATTGCAATAAACATATCATTTTTAGTATTAACTTCTACATTTGCATCTTTAGCAACCAATTCCTTAAATTTCTTAGCACATAATTCTGCTTCTGCTCTTTTTAATCCTTCTAAATCAACAGCATCTACAAATGATTTAAGTGAATTAACTTCATATTCTTCAAAACCATTCTTAGTAATTTCTGTTTCAAAATAAGAATTAACTTCTGCAATTTTTGCTGCTGTTTCTGTTTTAACTTTCTCTTCTCTAAAAGAATTAACTTCTACAATAAGAGATTCTTTTTCAGTTTTTTCAGATTCAAGTAGTTTATTAACTTCTACGATAGTTGTATTTAATTCTACAACTTTACTATCTAATTCTTGAGTTTTTTCAGTTAATGTATTAATTTCTACTGTTTTTTCTTCTAAAGATTTAGTTAAAGTGTTGACTTCTAAATCTTTCACCTCTAAAGATTTAGTTAATGAATTAATCTCATTAATCTTATCTTCAATTTTTTGGTTAAGTTCTAATACAATTTTTTCATCCATTTTGTTTTTGTCCTCCTTTGTAATTTGATTGTTTAATAAATTAATTAATGTTTTATTTACCTCCACAGATTGAGCACCATCAACTGGTTTCCAATCTTCTTCCACTTTTACAATGTCTGCGATAATAACTTTAGAATTTTCAACAGAATAAGAACTTTTATAATATTCTCCTCTGCTATAATAACTTTTCATTACAAACGTAGAATTGGTGGGGTAAAATTTGTGAATATAGAAATATCTATAATCATCATTACTTACATTTAAATTGTTAAATTTTTTATTAAATGCATTTTCAATTAAAGTCACAATGTCGTCATAATTCATTTCGTTTAGTTCAATTATGATATTGTTAGTGTTAGGGATTGGAATGGTATTTTGTTCAGGGATATTATTTTCTTCACCCAAATTAGTATCCTCCTTTCTTGTTGTTATATTTGTATTTGTATTTAATTCTAACATTAAAGCTGATTTATCAGAAGGTTCAATTCCTATAACTATTGCATGTCCAGAATATTGATATGTTTGAGGGACACGACCTTTTTCTTTCCATCCACCATCATAAATTATTTTTGTATTTCCTTGTGATTTATCTGCACAAATTTCTACAGAACTTTCAACTGGTTCGCCATTATCATATTGTTCTTGTAAATAAGTTACAAGTTCTGGAAACCGTTGATCAAATATATAGCCTTTTGCCACAAGACCAGTTATAGTTTTTCCATTTACTTCTATATTTTCATCAATAAATGCATCTTCAAATGCTCCTACAACTAAACTGTCTTGAAATGTTATTTTGCCATCTTTTGCATTTAATTCTCCATGTGCTCCAAAAGGAATTGTATTATCATCATCAAGAAATTGTGCTACTATAGGCATAGTTTTTACACTATCTATATTCTCTTCGACATATTCTTTTTTCCAAC
>Ga0209728_1000592_pt1 | contig 27571 bp, 33 predicted proteins | sample RifGroD1_FD_183997 | JGI IMG/M metagenome (GOLD analysis project Ga0209728, IMG submission 183997) | Groundwater microbial communities from Rifle, Colorado, USA - Groundwater D1 (SPAdes) (version 2) | ecosystem: Environmental > Aquatic > Deep subsurface > Groundwater | place: Rifle, Colorado... | reverse complement strand
TCTAATCTTTTCGGCATATCTTTTACATCTGGAGCTTTCCAATTCTCATCCGTACAGAAAAACGGTTCTGGAGCTTTATAAATATGATATTTTTTATGTAATAGTAAACATCTTTGCTTCTTTACTTATAATATCTTCTATATCCATTAATCTATCGTAATAAAAATCAATTATAGATATTTTTATAGACATTTTACATTCTCCTCTATTATTCCCATCCACACAGAAAACCCCTGATTGCTCAAGCGTCTTATGATTTAGGAAATATTATTTATTAAAAGGTACGACATTTAATGGTGAACCATTAAGTCAACTTCTTAAACTCATTACTATCAATAGCAAATTTCTTCGCTTTCTTTAATTCTTTAATAGATTTCTCTGCCCTAACAGGTTCAACCTGATCAGGATATTCTTTTACTAAATCTCTATAAATTTCCCTCCAAGTATATCCTTTTTTACACATCCATACTATTTCATCTTCTACTTCTCTAATTAGAGATAAGTCAGGAGTTGAAAGAAAATCTCTAAGATTGTCTTGTTGTCTTAAATCTAAATACTCTTTTATTTCTTTAGCATACATACCAAATAAAATGTCATATGTAAGATTAGTCAAAGAAGCATATGTATTGCGATTATTAGGCAATTCGCCTCTATGAATAAATGTTGATATAGACTTAGTTTCTCTATTACGTCTAATTGTACAATCTTTTCTTACTACTAATTGTTCTACCTCTTCGTTTGTAAGATATATTATATTAGTTTCTTTAAGTTCTTTTTCTTCCTTTAACTTAAAGTAATCTCTAATTACTATTTTATATTGTTTCATGGCTAATTCTGATTCAAGTAATTTAAGCAAAACAGTATATCCTTGTTGAGACAATAAAAATAAACTCTTACTAGCATTTAATGCGTTCTTAGTATAAATTTCGCTCTGAATCAAAACCATAGCGAAATCTTTATCGCCTTTTAAGTCTAAAATATCAATTCCTATCTCAAAATCTTTAATATTATCGTTGATTAATTTATTTATATCTCCAAGAGGTCTTTTGTGTAATTCTGAAATAGTTTTTACTAACATCACTTTTTGATTACCACTAAACCCACCATAAACATTAGGAATATTTATTCCACAAACTTTTGTCTTGCCTTTGATTACTAACTCATTTTTCTTTGCCATTATTAATTCCTTCTTTCATTTTTATTTTGTCAATCATAAATAATCATCTATTTCTAACACACCACTGACTGTACACGTCTGAGCTGTCATTAAACCCAAATTTAAACCAGACTCTTTTTGTTTTAGGATGAATCCCTGTTGATTTTGCCATAACCCCATTTTCCATATAGAATGAAGCTTGCTCTGGATTGTAGATATAAACATATCTCTCTTCATCCTTATTTTCTTTTTTTTGTTCTGTCATTTTTAATTTCACCTCATTTCACTCATAAATTTGCATTGCATTTTTACAATACAAAGAGAAGCACCAAATCAATGATGCTCCTTATCTACTGTAAAAATATTATTTAATTATATAAATTATATCACTCCAAATAACTCCCACATCTATCACAAAACTTACTACTAGATCCACTAACTTTCCCACAAATCTTACATTGTCGTAATTAAAACGTCTTTCCAAATTTTATAATTTTTAATTGCTCTAATTGTAGATATACTTACTGAATATTCTTCTGTTAATAAAATTAAATCATATCCTTGTGATATTTTCATTCTTATTTCTAATACTTTTTCTTTATTGAGTTTAATTTTCCCTTCTCGTAATTTTGTATATTTAATTAATGTTTCATCAACTATAATATCTTTATGAGTAACGCCTCTTTTAATATTTCCAATTACTACTTTACTTACTTTATATAAATTAACTAATTCTTTAATTGTTAAGTCTGATTTAATAATTTCAATAACTTCTTGATCATTTAACTTTGAATTATTTTTTCTTTTACAGTTTTTTAAATCTAATTCTGGTAATATATGTTTCCAAGTTTCATTGTTTTTAATATCATACAGAGTATCTAAACAAATATTAGTATAATTTTTATGGATTTTATATATGTAATCTCCATTATATAATCTCAACTTAATATCTTTTACTTGTTCTTCAGTTAATACTGATAAATGATTATTTTCTCCTGTGGTATGTTCTAATTTTCTTCCTTTAAGTGTGTTAGATATTTTTATCTTAGTTTTTTCTTGCATAGGTCTACCCGCACAATTATCTGCTTTTGGATTAATATTATATCCGTAATCTTGATTGCAAACATTATATATTTCCATCCAATGTTGTTCTCTTTTAGTTAGTAATTTTTTATCATTTATGTATTCTATTATTTTAAATACAAAAAATTCTTGACCATGTTTATTCCAAGAATTTTGCAAATGATAATTAAAATGCTTATTATTCTTCAAACTACCTATATGTTCTTTCATTCTTCTGTATAAATCTATTGAACTTCCAACATATAATTTATTATTGATTAAATTAACAACCTTATATATCCCCATTAATCCTTTATCTGTTTTATCAATTATTTTCCCATTAAGCATTATCAATTCCTCCTTTTAAGAATTAAATAATGCTCTTTGAACAGTACACTAACTAGGTACTCCTATTTTTAAAGTTAGTTAGAGCAAATATTTTTATTAAGTTATATCTTTCTAGAGCACTGACTAAACTCTAAATATTAAAGTCAGTTATTTTTATTTGCATTGTTTTTACAATACAAGAAACTCCATTAATTTTCTTAATGGAGTATATCTACTGTAAAAATATTAATTAAATCACCCAAAATAAAACTTAGATTTTATTTTATAATCTAATTAAATTAATCCTCTAAAAACTCATACATCTTATACTTAGCACTTTCTATTCCCAATTCCTTGCATTTAAAAGCTAATTTTACAATGCTTTCAATAGTACAATCAGGACAACCATTAAAAACATGTTCTAAACACTCATTAATAAATTCTTTCATATAATCTTCTGAACATTCTTCACAGAAACAATCCAATTCCTTAACTTCTTGTTCTGCTTTACAGATAGGGCATTCACATTGTTCTTTTAATTCATTATCCTCACATTCATATTCATTAATATATTCCACTTCTTCATCATCTAATTGACAAGTACATTCAAAATTATCGCATTTATTTTCACAGTTACAGCATTTACAATATTCCTCTTCTGATTCAACTTCATCATCTTCCAAACACTGTTCAGTCTCTAACTCACGGAAATATTCTTCACCAGAAACTTGCTCTCCATCAACAGAAAATACCTCATACCATCGACCTTCTTTAGCATCCCACATACTTTGAGTTTGAAAAATACGCATATTTTTATTCCTCGCTTTTATTATTTTATTTTTATTTTATTTGTTAAGTTTAGATTGCATTACTTATATTGTAATAAAACCTAAAGCATATCTTTTTCCTTCAACAATACACTATTCTTAGAAACTTCAATACTTCCATTAGTTTGTATTTGTGACATCATAATATTGTGATCAACATTCATTTTGTTCATAATAATAGAAACTACATCCTCCATAGACATACCTGAATTAATCAAACAAGTATAAAATCCAGAAAAATAACTTGCTTCTTTCATTCCTTTGATAAATTCATCTTTATCAATTTGAATAGCAGGATCATTTTCTAGATTATCAGTAATGATAGAAAATGGTTCTGTGAACATGAGTATGTCGTCTAGTGGGGAGGTTTTATTTTGTTCTGTATCTGGTTTAGATGTTTCTGAGGTTTCTGATGTTATTTCTTTGCAGTTATCGCACATATTTTATTCTCCTATTTATCAAATTATTTTATCTACATTATAAAATCTACAATTGACTTCTCAATACACTCTTGCGGATAATAAGTTACATCAAGATTCTTTTCAGTGAAATTATTAATATCATCTTCTGTAAGTTTAGTATGTTTTCTCATTATTGATTTCAATATTTCCCAGTCTTTTAAATCGTACTTCATGTCATTAATTTTCTCTTGAAGAGTGCAATTATGACCTCCATATTGAGGTTGATGTACAAGAACCCATCCATATCTAGTAATATATCTATGACCTTTGCTTCCAGTCATTAAAATTTTGCTACCGCCTGAAGCACAATATCCATCACAATATGTTTCAATAATAATACCTTTCTCTTGCCAATATTCCATATCTGAAACCATTGCAAAAACAGATACTACCCATCCACCAAAACTAGAAATCCTAATTTTAATATGTTTTTGTTCTTCTTTAGGTTTTGCTAATTCTTGAGTTGCTAATTTACGCAACTGCCTACAGAACATTACTTGTGACTCACGATCAATCTCACAGTCAAGATAAATAAGATTATGAGAGAGAAAATCATTTAATTTCATTTCTTCTAATGTTTTATTTGTTGGAATCATAATTTCCATATTTGTAAGTTACCTTTCAATTATTATTAAATCACACAATCGTAAGCACAAATAAACCCCTTATTACCTATAATAGTTACAGTTTGACTTGCTTCACCAACATATCTATGATTAGTCGAATATTCATCGAAATTAACGAAAACCCCACTTGTAATAACTTTACATTTATCTACAGTAATTACTTCAAAGCGATGCCTATGACCCAAGAAAATGAATTTAGTTTTCTTGTCTAATAATGATAAAAACCTACTAGGAGCATTTTTAGGCACATCATTATCGCCATGACTCAAGCAACAATAAAAACCTTTAACATAAAATTCAGCAATTGTATTATCTAATATTGATTTCTCAAACTTAACATTCTTTAAATTTGCAGTTCTCAATTCCATAAATTCTAATACAAAATTCTCATATCTATCTTTGTTTTCTGCTTTATCCTTAAATTCATTATTCCGACTGTGATTTCCTGTTACAAAATGCACAATAATTTCTTCAAAATGATTGCTTAATTTCTCAATAAACTTAGACATATATTCAGAAAACCTTTTAGTTTGTTCAACAATTCCATATTGATTATTCCTTACTATAGTTTCATGAATTAAACCACTTAGTGCATCGCCTGAGAAGCATAAATGACAATTATTAATCTTTTCTTTCTTCTTAATATCTAATATTTGCAATGTATAATTTGCTAATCTTTTAAGAAAAACATCTTCATTATATTTCTCAAATTCATTATCTACAGTTAGGCCAAAATGACAATCTGAAATTTGAACAACCATTTCATTATCTTCACCATATGTATGTTCTGGTTTAATAAATTCCAATGGTTTTAAATCTTTAATTGACTCCTTAATCAAGTCATTCAAAGATTCTTTACGGGCAAGGTATCGTATGTCTTTGTTTATAGATGTTCTTAAATCTTGAAGTTTTATTCTTTCTTTTTTGAGATTTATTTCTTTTATTTCAATATCCGATAATGCAACTTCTTGTTTACTATCAACTTTACTAAGAACAATATCTCTTGCTTTAAGAGTTCCATTTGCTTTACGATATTTCTTAAACTTACTTCGAATTGCTTCAGCACTTACAAATCCCCATGTATCAGCCAATTCAGACCAACTAGTGTTAATCTGTTTTCTATATTTTTTGTAACAGATGTCAATTAATTTACTGTCCAATAAATCTTAATACCACCCTATATATTTATTTTATTATTCATAATCAAACCATAAAACAAAATTTAATTTAAAAGGATAAATCCCAAATTGAGCACACTTGCGAAATTTGGAAGGTCAACGCTTTGACCGCAAACCATCGTTCCTTGACATGTCACATGATAATTAATTATATTTTACTAAATTATTATACCAATAACTGTATTTATCATTTTGACATTTGTCCCTTTGCGGGAGGCCATCATTACGCAATTTTTCAGCAGAGCTTCAAAATTACTTCATGAATATGTAATAAAAGTTGTATGTATACTTTTCACATACAACCACATACAACCTTTAAAAACCCTTTTACCATAAGGCTTTTATCAATAGGTAATAGGTTGTATGTGAAAATTAAAAATTTACTATAGATATTATTCTATATATGATTTTAATATTATTTATTTTTTAATATTAATAAATTTAATATACAACCTACAACTTATACCATATAATTACTATCACAGTAGTATTTTTAGAGGTTGTATGTAAAATAGTTTCACATACAACCTAACATACAACCTGTTACCTTTTATCTAATTTTTCAAAAACCCATACTACCTTACCACTTATTTTCTTTTGTTTCTTATTATAATTTAATCTCTTTAATTCTTTGCCAAAGTTTACATTGTTCATTTTCATAAAACCATTATCTCCACACCAAACTGTATATGATTCATATAAATCTCCACTTTTTATACCTTTGTTTTCATCCTCTACAACAATATATTTTTCCTCCATATACTGTTTTACTGGATTGCTATCTAATTTATACTCTTCAAGTTTATTATTAACTTCAATACTTTCAGTAAATTTCTTTTGCTTATGTAATCTTTTTAAACCTTGTAACGCAAAAAAGAATATCCCATCTGCCTCTGATTTTAATTTTTCAGACAGATCGATATCAATTTCATCGCCTTTGAATTGTTTGTTAAAAGGGATGATACACAGTCTTCTATACAATCCATCAGATTTATCCTTAGTGACTGGTAACGAGTTCATAGCAAATATTAATTTTGCTGTACTAGGGAATGAGAATCTATCCTTGTTTTTAAATTCTCCATCCAACATATCACCACTAACTATCTTTTTGAAGAAGGATGTTGTCTTTAGATTACCTTCTATTTCTGATGATTTGTTAATCAGTTTTCCGAATAAACTTACTCTTGCAAATGGTTTATCTAACTCACAGATGTCAACGTCACTTATGTTCTTACTACCCCATATATAATCCATTATATCTAATAATACTGATTTACCATTAGACCCTTCTCCTACTAGCATAAATGATTTATGGAACTTGCAATTTGGTGTTAAACAATATCCAAGCATCTCTCCAATTAATTTCATTCTTTCAGTATCATTTTCAAATGTAAAAGTCATATAATATTTCCAATTAACGGCATTATTTTTAATTGCATTTACATCATAATTAACATTCAATTGAATTGTACTATAATCTTCTTTGAAAAACTCATTCTCATAGAAAACAAAATTCTCAATGTCTGTAATATCCAGTGTTCCATTCTTTATTATTAATCTATTTCTATTGGAATTAAGTAATTCCGCTAATTTGTCATTGTTAACTTGATTTATAAGCATTTTACAAGTAGAAGCTATTTTTGCGTTTGTTAATTGGTCTTCTAATTCTAGTATTGTTGCAATTAATTGTTGTATATGTAAGTCAGAACAATTCTCCCAAATTTCTCCATTGAAAATTAGAAATCCTGTACCCTTACTATAAACAACGTCATATTTAGTTATAAAATAATCAACAAACAATTTATCCATAAACTTTCCCTCTTCGTAAAATTTTCCCTCTATAACTTCATTAATTTGTCCATCAACATTGTAGTGGTATTTTTTAGTTAGTTTCTCTGTTTTTATAATTATAGTAAAATCTTTATTCTTGTTCTTGTATTCCTCAATTACTTCTAAAATTGTATTATCGTTTATCATTATTATTCACCTAGTCCTTTCGTTTTGAAATCAAGTATATTATTATTTAGTTATCGGAGTCTTCATATTGCACCATTCTTTAAATGCAGACATTAATTCATCGCTCTTAGCAAATTTAACATAAGTATCTTTTTTAGACCCTACCCCCACATTTAAAGGTAATATACCTTTACTAAAGTAAAAATCAGCTTGTCGAAGATTATAGATAAATACAACTTCGTTATTGTTTATCATTCGATTACCTCTTTTCGGTTTTTACTATTTCTCAAATTTCCTCATTATACCAACAATCCCTACAAACCAAATAAGTCTTATCATAAAAGAATGCCAACCAATATCTCTTATTCTCATTTTTACAAGAAGGGCAAGTAGTATCCGCATTGTCTATGTCATAATTATTATTAAATTTTTCCATTTCAATTTCCATTATAAATTCATCTCCTTATTAAGAGAATAAACTAACTAAACAAAATCATCTCAGATCCACACAAACACCCCTGTATTCATCTTAAAATCATAAGTGGTATGATTGTGTTAAAACAAATTATGACTTGATTAAATGAAACATTTAATTGAGATATTGTTATAATGATAGTTTTTATTTAGGTTAAACTATCAAACCTCTTTAGTATGTTAAAATTTAAGAAAGGCACTCGTCCAATCTCTTTTTGAAAGTGTAATATATTTAACCAAAAAGCATTGCAAAATAAGACTATTTTATGAATTTATTGTTATGTCCATACTATTTATTATTAATACCTCTAATGAGATATTGCCATTTTTATATTTAAATCAGTTTTAGAATTTCTTCTAAATTTTATTATTTGAGTGTGATTAGCGAAGCGATTATTGTATTTGCGTAATAATGAAATTAATGTCATATCGAATTTGCGAATAGTGATTTTACGTTTAATGAAAATGATTAGCGATTTCTTGTTTTTACTATTAAAGTAAAACCTGTTTATTCTTCATGTTTCCAGTTATGTAAAGTAAATCTACATAATTATGCATTATTTGATAATTGTGTAATTTGAATTTACATCTAATTTCAGATGTATATAAAATAGTCTATCTTGCTTTGCTTCTGGTTAGTTGTTTAATAAGGGAAGTGTGGTTAGGTAATTCCCTTATTATTGTCATAGTTAATTAGATTATTGTTACTTACTTACTAAATATTCTTCAACAATTTCTGATGTAGAGGATAAAATATCATAAATCGGTGTAAATTTTACAATATCTTGCATCATGGCTTTTTCTATCTGAATAGACAATGTGTTTGAACGATTCAGCATTGATTTATATAAAGTATTAATCTCATTTCTGTTAAAATCTAAAGATACTTTTTTCTCTATTGGATATTTATATTCAACCTGATTTTTCTCCAGATTAAATATATAATCTTTCCCTTGTGATTTAGCTTCAGATGGTTTTAAATCAAGTAAATATTTAAGATTATTAGATAATTCTCTACTCTTTTTGGCAAATAAAATACCCGTATCTAGCGTTAGATATTCTCCTTGTTCTTCCCAATCAAGGAATAAATCTTTCTTTGCATTTTCTATAGCGAGAGACAATTCTAGTTTCTGACTAATAAGCTGAGAAATTAGAAAAGAAATATCTGTTACAGAGCATTTATATTGACGCTCTGTAGTTTGATCAATTGTTTCATCTTGATTTTCTGTTACTTTTGACTTTAAATGAATTTCCTCTACTTTTAATGAATTTGATTTGTTAGAAATATAAGATAAAAGATAAGATGTGTGTTGATCGAGAATATTCAGAATCCTAAATGACTCTTTTAGTGAAATTAATGAATTAGTGTTTTGTGAATTAGACATTTATTATTTCCTTCTTTCAAATTTAAATTTTGAAATTTTACTTCTTTGTTAGAGTTATTAGCTCAATTCAATTTGTTGTGGTTGGACTTACGTTTTTCAACTGCCCTATCCATCCATTATTTATTATTATGAAGGAATTACACTTGAAACCGAATTAGTTTATAATTCGAGGAAGATAAATCTTCTACAATTCCTTCATAAAATTTGTTAATCTAATTATAAGCATATAAAAATCTTTAGCGTCTTGATAATATTAACTATATTTAATTAACAATTAATATTAAAATTTCGCCTAGCAAAAACTCTGCTTATCATGTTTTTTCTTATAAATTAATTATGAATAAAATTATTCCTGTTCAAATAATTCCTTATTTGCAAATGCAATGGTGACAGATTTACCAATAAGAAGTTCTTTAATTTCATCTAAAGACAAAACCTCAACAGTACCATCTTTTTCATCTTCTACATGGAATCCCTCATCATCCAGAGCTACGAGAATTCCTTTAGCACTAAGTTTAATACTTTTGAGTTCTTCTTTTTTAATTGACATATTTTAATTATTCCACCTTTATTATTTTATTTTAATGTTATTATGAATTATCATTTGTATTAAAAAATTTGCCTTACGCTTAAATATTATTGCAATGTATCGCTTTGCCTTATATCTAAAAATATCTTTTAAATATAAGGACTACTGTGCGATACAAGATTATTAATTTAATTTACTACGCTTTTACGGCATCTTTAAATACCTTACCTGCACTGAAACTAATACGGAAAGAATCCTCAGAGACCCATTTCTGACCTTTACGATCACCAAATTGAATTGTACCCTCTTTACCTTTGGTAGCTTGTTTTTCCCAATTGCCGAAACCAACTAATTGAACTTTTGAGCCTTTTGCTACTTCTGTAATTACTGTGGATGTAAATGCTGTTAGAAACGCCTCAGTGTCTTTTTTACTTTGACCTGTGATCTCGGAAATTGCGGAAATTAATTCTTGTTTGTTCATGTTTTAATATATCCCCTTTTTTATTATTATTTTTTATTTTTTGTTATTAATTGTTATGATGTAATGGTATTTTAATCTAAAACCTTGTGAGTGTCAGATTAGTAGTTAATATTGGTGCATTGTACTTTTTTATTAAGCACAAAGACCATTCTTCAATGATTTTGGTTAATATATCTACCCTCCTTAAATTTAATTAGAGAGAAGGAGCAGTTTGTATCCACTAGCGTATCTACTCAAATTAGGTAGTACGGAAAATATTTTATAATCCTACAAATCAGCAAAGAATCTGCTAGCAGGACTTCTTACATCATCTTCTAAAACTACAATTCCTACTAATGGATTCCCTTTGCCTTTTTTGATTACTTTAAGTAATCCATTGTCATATTTATACCTATTTTCTGCTTGCTTCCAATCCCCTGTAAATACAATAGTAGATGTATCTCCAATTCTTGAACCAACAAGTTTAATAAGTTTAGTATTTAGGTCTTCTGCTTCGTCCATAATTACATAACTATCATCAATTGAAATTCCTTTCAAAAATGAAACAACATCCATTTTAATCTTTTCATTTCTGATTAAATTCTCAGCATAGAATTGATTGTTAGGATCTTCTATGTATTGTAAAAATGGTCTACAATAATCATAAATCTTTTCATCTTTGCTTCCTGGTAAAAATCCGATGTCAGTTCCATCAGCAGGGAGTGGATTTCTCACAAACATAAGAGTTTTGTATATCTCTTTAGATGTTACTTGATCAAGTCCAACTTTTACTGATAATATTGTTTTGCCACTTCCGAAACCTCCGGCTATAACCTTAATTGGTATATCTTTATTACCCAATAAATCTAATGCAAATCTTTGTTGATTATTCATACCTTTTATTACTTTAGAGTCAGGCAATTTTAATGCAACAAATTTCTTACCATCGAATCTATAATCTACAGGTTTAGTTTTTAAATCTGTATTACGTAATGTTAAATATTCATTAACTACAAATCCATAATCATTTTTACCTTTAGAAATATCATCAAATAGATTATTAATAAAATTCGTATCACCAGATAATTCTTGATATCCTTTGTAATTTTCATCTTCTTTGTATTCAAAGAGTTCACAAGGGATGCCTAAAGCATTTGCTTTTACAGTAAGGCCATAATCATCACACAGCAGAGTTACTTCAGAATCTTTACACCAAGTTTCATATGCCATTGCAAGAATGTGATTATCATTTCCATGTTGTAAAAATCTATTAGCACCTTCAAATTTGTAATCTAGCACCTTTTTAACATTATCAGCATCTTTTATATTTCTAACTGCTTGACGAGCAAAATACCCAAGTCTTTCATGTGTTTTTTGATGGTCTAATTCTTCAATAGTTGTTATACTTATATAAATAGTTTGATAATCAGCGAACACAAATTTTTCATTTAAGAGGATATTTGTGTCTACGAAAATCTTCTTACTGAGCAATAGCAATCAATCCTCTGCTGTTTATTTTGTTGTAATTATGTTATCTAATATCTTTTCAATATTATTTATATCATAATACCATATTTCTAGAAAATTATATTTATTTACTTCTGCGTATTCCTTTTTACGTCTATCATGTTCTTTTTGTCTCTCAAAATCTTCTATTGTTTTGTGCATTCCTTTAACAAATCTTTCATGTTGTTCTCCTTGAAACTCAATCAGCAAATTATATTTAGGAATATAGAAATCGTAAGATAGCAACCCATTACCTACACCTATCAATCCTTCAAAAGTTTTTTGAGGAATGTAATATATACCATGCGATCTTAACCACTCTCTGATTATAATTTCACCTTTGGACTCTGCACATTCAGGACAACCAATTCCATTATTTCTACTCGCAATGACTGATTCCCACTCATATCCACACTCTTTGCATTTCCACCGTGCAAATTGTCCACTATGAGGAGTGTACTCTTCCGGTCTTTTAGGATTTTTATTATAATCCCATTCTTCACATAATTTAGGATTATCTAACAATAAATTATAATCTTCAGAAGGTAAATGTCCGTGGGAACAATAAGGACAACCCATTTTTCTTTTAATTTCTGTCTTCCATTCATGTTTTATATTTTTGTTACATAACCACCATGCTTCTTTACCACTACCCTCAGTGACATCATAAGGAGTTAAGTCTCCATTTTTATTTGGATGCCATTCTGATGCTACTTTAGGATTGGTTGTTGCTAGACAATTAGATAAACATACTTTTTGATTAATACAATATGGACAATTATTTTGACCAGACATAATAGCATTCCATGTCGCTTCGAATATTTCTCTACAACCATCTTTTAAACATTGCCATTGAAGATTTGTTATAGCATTTACATATACGTCACTCATCAATTCAAAAGGTTTATTGTTTAAAATACACCATAGTTTTATATTTTGTATTGTGTATGGATTTTGCTTATGAAATCGCATAGGAGTTTTTCCATGATATAAATTATTAAAAGCAATACTTAAATAATATCCTTCAGAATCTTTAAGTGTTAGTTTATAATTTATATCTATGTAAATTTTATCTATTAATATATAACCCAAATTTTCAACATAAATTTTAACATTTTCATAATAATGTTTTCTTTTTCTAGTTGACATTTAATAAACAACTCCTTTATAGTAAATTTTTTAAAGTAAATAGAAATTCTTATTTAAAATTTTCTCTCTCTAACTGATATTTTAGATGAAAATATTTATCTAATTCTGATGTATTATTGAATACCCAAAAATATTTATTGGTTTTATTATTAATGCCAGTATGTAAATACCTAAAACCATTGTGTAATAATGCTTTTTTAAGAATAGGAGAGTAACAGTAAAACAATTTATCATCCATATATTTTATTTCTCCTCATTCAAATAAATATTGTTGATTTTTTTTAATATCATTTATGTCCTTTTTAATATTATCTTGATTCTTTAGTCTTAATAGATAATTAAAAATAGCATCTGTTGTAAACCTTTGTTTCCCACGACATTTTCCATATTTACCTGTGACCACCAAGGAATCCCCGAATGATCCGTGGTATTGTTTAATAATTTTTAGATTGATTAAGTATGACATTTCTTGTTTTGTGATTTTTTCCAATTTGCTGTTATTGATGCTCCTTTTAATTTGGAGTTTTTATTGTTGTTTTTGTGTATAAATATATAAACGTATCGACCAAACGCTTATATACCATATACACGCAATTAAGTATTTCTGAAACCCTTGCTACAGGCGGATTGTAGAGGACGATTTTTTTAAAATGTACATTTCACCATAATTTTCTAAAATATAATCATATAAATACATAAAAACCAACCCATGTTTTTTGAATAATTATTTTTATTATTATTCAAAATATTACTTATTGTCTGATGATTAATTTTTAATTTTTTACTTGCTTCATTAATACTTTCAAACTTTTGTCCAGTAGTAAAACATACTATTGGAATTTTTTTAGTTGTTTCATTGTTATCAGTTTTATAATATTCAAATTCCATATATTTATCTAATTCTTTATTATAAAAAGTTTCTTTTTTATAATTTTTTTCACCATTACATTGTTTTGCTATTGCATGTCTACCAATATCATATTTTTCACTTGCGTCTGCTATAGAAAGAAAGATTTCACAGGTAGTTTTACAGAATATCTGAACACCTTGCCTTAATAATATATCTGCTTTGTATTTACCTTTTATTCTTCCAACATTATCTCCACCAGATTTAAGATTATATCCAAAATTATAATCATTACTGTTAAAAAGTTCTATATATTTTTTCTCCTTTTCGTTTAATTCTTCTTTAGAATATGCTACATCAAATTCTTCTTCTATTAAGAAATTATCAATACCATATTTATCTATGGATCTTTTTAGATAAATATTGGTATATTTCTTTATATTGTTATGATACCTAATATTAAAAGACCTTGTTGTTTGTCCTATGTATACTTTATTATTTATAGTATTTGTTATTTTATATATTACCCCATATCTTTCAATCATTTTGCTTAATCATAACCTCTTTTCTCTTTACTTTTTGATAAGCATTTCCAAAAATATTATAATCACTTATTTTTTTTATTTTAACTAAAAGTTCATCATTATCCATATTTACATTTTTAAAACAATTAAGGACTTCAATCTTATGGGATAGAAATAATAAATTTAAAGATAGCATAGAATGTTTACTATAATCTTCATTTTTACTACTGAAAGATAATTTTAAATATCCTAAAATTGTGGCATTACTAATATTGATTTTTTTTAATTTTTCAACTGCTTCTTTTCTTTCTTTTCTTTCTACTGTTTTTTTTGCTTTATCATTTAATGTACACGTTTTAATTCTCAAACCACTTATTTTTTTTCCACAATTCAAAACTATATTATATATACTGTCAAACTGTCTTTTTCTACATATCCCATCAACATATCTTGAATTTGTTACCAATAAATCATTAAATTCTATATTTTTATCTCCATCTAACCTTTTACCACCATCAAATATTAACACTTCTTGTAATGTATCTAATGGTGTATTAAACTTTTCAAAAATTCTATATTCATTAGATTGAGAAATCATATTAAAGAATTTTGGTACAACCATCTTCTTGGCTAACTGATCAAATTTATCATTTTCTTCAATATATCTTATGTATTCAATTTGACGAATTTTATTTAGTTCTTTATTCATGCTTATATTATCAAAAACCTTTTTACTTTTATCAATTTCAATCTGACTCATGCTAGATAACCTACTACTTGCTTGATACAATTCATTTATTATTTCTTTTGGTTCTTCTTTTGAAATTGCATCATTTAAATATGAATTTATTATTTGACTCATGTTAACAATACGACCTATATAATTATCGCTTAAAATTACATCAAGTTTTTGTAATTCTGCCATATTATTTTTCCTTGGTTTTGAACTCCCTTGAATTCTATTTATTGGTGTCGGAAATTTTTCCTCGCAATATTTAGCTTTTTCTGATAAAATATTTGTCGTAATAAGTAGAATTGTGTCGCTATCGGTGTCACAACCTTGTAGACGATCAGGGGCATCATTGTCAAAGAAATTGATAGCACATATATTTTTAGTGAAATTAAACCATTCGTTATATTCCTTATGATATTTATTTTTAGTATACATTACATTTCCAGCGTTAATATGGGGGTTTCTCGTAACACAAAATTCTTGACCATCTTTATAATATTTACAATAAATTTCTCTGCCTTGCATAATTGATTTGTTTTCATATTTTCCTATTGATGCTAACAACATTTCATAAGGATTAGATATTAAAGTTACATATTTAGTATCTTTCATTCTTATCTTACCTTCTCTGAGATGTTTTATATAATTAGCAATTAACTCACTTTTCATCTTTTTAAATTTTTTAGTATATTGAATATCTGAATTAACTAATAGTAATGTATTGATTAAGTCTATGTTTTCAAACTCATTTATATTTTCTTCCTCTAAAGACTTTTCAAATTTTAAACTTTCTTCTGCATCTGCACATAGATAATTTCTAAATACAGCACTATCATTTTTAAGTAGCATTACATATTCTCTCTCTATTTTTGTTATTTCCATTAAATCATCATATGATAGATTAGGAATACTATTTAATAATTGATATGTGGTTCTATTGTAATTACCGAAATTACCTTGTTTATCACATTTTACTACTCCAAATACACTATCAATATTATCTTGCCAATACTCATGACACTCTTTTTTACTTTTATCTCCTAACTTATAAGCAAATTTCAAAAACTTTAATGAATTAGGAGTAGTAACTAATTTTATCTTACATGTTTCATAATCATTTCCAAACATATCTTTTACAACTTTTATTTTATTAAATTCAAACCATTTTTGAAGTTTGGTATTAAAAGCACAACATTTAAACATATCACTTCTAAGTAACATGAAACCCTTATCTAATTTTTCATATTCTTCAAAGATGGATTCATCCAATAACCCCTGACCATCTGTCAAACAATTTTGAAGTTTTAATGTCTCATTACTAGTAGTAACCTCCTTATCTTTCTCTCTTGTGACACTTGCTAAACTTTCGAATTCCAAACCATTAATATCATCTATTAGTAATATTTCTGTCTTAGGGTCTAATTCAATAGTGAATTCTATCCCAGAAGAAATTAAAGATTCATAAGCTAACAACGAGGTCAGATCCAGTTCTTCATTCTCTTCAAATTCTAATCCTAATCTACTTCTATTTAATAAATCCTTTTTCATATCTTCTTGGATGAAAAATGCATATCCATTTTTTGCTTTTCCAGAACCTCTTTTATAAAAAATATAATGCTTATTATCCATAGTAAATCCGTTAGTATATAAATATTTTCTAATTTTTTTACTGTTAGCAATAGTTATTCTTTTGCCTTTTTGAATTTTATCTTCTTTGTCTTTCCACTCTTTTTCTGCATCCCATACTGAATAATTTTTATCAAAAGTTACATTTATTATTGCTTTAGTATATTGTTTGTTATGTATTTCATAGAAAGTATCCTTAAACATTTTATCCATTCTAATTGTTTCTAAACTATAGGGGATAGTGGCAGAGAATAGTTTTGCTAAATCTCTGCCTTTGTATGTAATCTTTTTGTTGTCTAGTGTATCTTTATATATGTAACAAGCTTCTAGGTTCATGATATATGCACTTTCTTTTTTCAAGTAATTACTCCTCCTTTTAATTATGCGTTCTCGATTACTCGTTTAAAATTAAAACCCTTATATGGTTTATTATTAATACACGCTACAGATATACCTCTAAAATCCAACTTAATACCAAATATATCTTCTGATTTTCTATCAAGATCATGGTATGAATTAAAAATATCTCCCGTCTCTATACACATAACTTTAAATTGCGGTCTATTTTTATCTGCACTTTTTATATGCTCTAATTTTGCGTCATAGTTATTCCAACCCATTTTTAAACCTTTATTTATGTATTTTTTAACTGTTGATTTTTCCAATCCAGTAACTTTAGATATTTCGGTAATATTGTTTATTCCACTATTCCATAAGTCACTAACCTCTTTAACTCTATTTGATAATGAAAATTCATGACATTTTAACCAATCTACATTTGATAAATCTAATAATTCATTTAATTTACTATTTAGTATACTTTCTTTAATAAATTCCAGTTCTGACTCACTACAGTCTATAATAATATACTCATTTATATCATTTTCTTTTGCTAGATTTTCCTTGAATATATCATTTTCCTTTTCTTCTTTTAAATTATTCATGAATTTAGATTCTTTTGTAGATTCTTCATAATGTTGTTTTCCATGAGCTTCAACAATAGTATTAAATTTATTTAAATAGAAATCATATCTCTTGTATGTAGTTTTATTTTTATATTTAACCTTTTTTGACCAATTAAAAGTTTTCTCACTATCAAATATACCTATTTGGTCTTTTAATTGCTCAAGCATATTAAAAATAAATTTATTTGGGTAACTTATACCGTCTCCGCACACTGGGCAACTAAACTTATTATAATAGGACAAAGTAGCTAACTTCATTGGTTTTTCAAATCCACAATCAGGACATTTCAATAAAACATTTACTATACTATTTCCAAAACTATATTTATAAGCGTCTTCAATATCTACAAAGTATTTTACTAAATAAGGATGTGTAGTTGCTATATCGTTTAATCCTCTTTTAATCTTTTTATAGCTAGTACCACAAGCATTACATCCAACGCCTTTGTTTATATCTCCTTCAGCTATCTCATCTTCGTTCCCACATTTTAGGCATTTGTATTTATAATATTTTTTATCACCTTTTCCGACAATTTTCCTAAAACACTTAGTAATAATTATATTCCTTTTATTATCTTTAATTATTTGATCTTCCATATATGTATATTCATGATTAATTTTTCCTAGTAATTCTCCTAACATACATTTTATAAAACTACTGGTCTTTATATTAAATATTTGTTTATCTGAATATTTTATTAATAATGTCTGTCCTTTAATTTTATAATCAATAATTTTTACATATCCTTCTATATCATCATAGACAAATGGTATTATCATATTGTCTTTTGCAACTTGTTTCCAATCAATACCATGCCCATTTAAAGGAACTAGTCTTAAATCTACTCTTTTCGAATCATTTTTATTGTATTTAGGTCTGAATAATTCTTCTTTTAATAAACCACCTAAACTTCCATTTACAAAACTGCTCATCGTTATAGTACATGGTGGATACTCTTTGTATTTTAATACAATGTTCTTTACTAAACAATCGATTATTTTAATATTTCCAGTAATATTATCATAAGTAAAAGCAACAGTTTTTCCTATAGATTCTTTCCAGTTTACGGTTCCTTCATTACCATGTCCTGTACCCTTCCCTTTTCCACATTTAGGCAATTCATCTAAAAATACCTTTCTAATATCTCCCAATTATTATGTCCTCCTATTTATTTTATTATAATATTTATTTGTTAATTTTGTTATAATAGGATAGATACAAAATTATCATACCTATCCATATACTTAATCATTCATCTCACTAAAACCTCTAATCCAACACCCTCAACCTATATCCACCATAACTCTTACCATCTCTCAAATACATTAAAGCATCCATCATTTCTTCAAATATATCTCTGATTCTAAGTAAACTACCTTTCTCTACTGCAAATATTTCATATTCAATGCTATTAAATAATTTATCATACATTTTTAACAAATCATCTTCTTTCATTTGCCAAGCAGTAACACCATTTGATTTATAATTATTAGGATTAACCATTATGCAATCATAAATGTTATCTAATTTTTCAATATAAACAGTAACTCCATCTTCTTTAAATTGAATTGCCAACATATCATTGTTGTTCAAGTGTTTTGTTACATCTTGATAGTTGTTGTCAACAAAATTTAGGTTTAATCTTGGTCTTTTGATATTCATACTATTTTTGTTGTTTTTACTCTTATTTTTCATATTATTTCTCCTTCTTGCTATTGGTTGCAAACCTTAATATAACAATATTATTTATTAATTATTAACCCTTCATTATGTAATCTAACTCTTTCCTGTCCTAATGCAAAATACTTATCATCATTCTCAAATCCTATGTAGTTTCTATTAGTATTTATACATGCTATTGCTGTTGTGAATGATCCCATACAGTTATCTAAGACTGTTTCACCTTCGTTTGTGTATGTTTTAATTAGATATTCAAACAATTCTAAAGGTTTTTGTGTAGGGTGAATTGTTTTATTATTTGGATTTGAAAATTCTAAAACAGTATTTGGATAACCTTCATATTCTTGAATGTAACTATTCTTATGTGATGGCCTAACTCCTTGAATATTACCAAACTTAGGAGATGGTCTATAAGAAACTTTATCTATTCTTTTTAATCCTTGAGGATAATAATTCATAATTCTTGGTGATCCATTTGCAATTGTTCCTTTTGAAAACACAACTATATCCTCATGTTTACCCATAGGTCTTAATTTAGCATTTACATGATTACTTGCTTTTGTTTTAATCCAAACCCAACAATATTTAAACAACTCTCTTTTAGAATTTATTAAAGAAGTTGTAAATGGTTGAGTTGCTGTAAATACTATAGCTCCCTTATCTTTTATAATTCTTTCATATTGTTCCCATAACTTATCAAATGGAATTAAACTATCCCATTTCGAGGAAGTAATCCCATAAGGTAAATCGCACAAAATTAAGTCTATACTCTTATCATCAATCAAACACATACCGTTATTACCAACACAATTCTCATTATAAACTTTATTTATTTCTAATATATTAATCATCATCCTTCCCAATCCATCCCTTTAAAACTCACCTTTTGTTGTATTAATGTTTATGTATTATTACATTTCCCTACAAGGTACAGCATTCAACTTATTATATTTAGCACAATCTTCGCAACAATAATTTCCACTATCTAAATCTGTCCATATATCTTCTACATTTATCATTTCTTCTTTACAAAATGAACAATATTCGCTCACTAAATCATCCTCTAACTCCTTATGAGATAATACTTTTTGCTTTGTCATTACTCATTAATTCCTCCACAACTTCAAAGCTAGTATAATCTTCAAGCACTAATTCGAGTTCATTATCTACATTCTTAAATAATTCATTTTCTAATTGAAATGATCCAATACAATATCCTTCAACCTTATGTGATTTATCCCTGCACATATGTAGATTACCCATACCATTAAATGTTATTGTAGAATTGTAAACTCTACCTACCACTCTAATTAATTTACTGACTGATGAATCTCTATTAAAAATTTCTTCTAGTATTGATATTATAGATGTTTGCTCCTGTGATATTTTATCTGTAATTATGTAATCCATTTTTGATGAGTTATTTTCATTGAGGGTAAGAAGACCATTTAGATAATATGATTTCATTTTATTTACCTCTTTCTATATTTTTATTTTATAATATATCCCTACGTACTAATTTAGAAAAATTTTTCGAAATCAAACCCTTGCTACAAGCGACTTGTAGAGTTTATAAATATGCTCTGAGTCACTTGAACTTCTTATTAGGGTAATTGTATAGGTCGAATATTTTAACGTCTTAGAGAGTCAATATTTTTACATTTTTTTATATTCTAATTTAATACAAATAATATTTATTTTTGTATTAAACTTTTACTTTATTTTTCTTCTTTTAATTTCTCTTTATCTCTTTCTTCCTTTCTCCTTATTCTCTCATTGTGTTCTTTGAGTTGATCCTTACTACCCATTTTCATGAATTTCATGATATTGTGTACTTTATGTATATCTTCCTCTGCGAATCCTAGAATTGCTTCTTCGCACACCTCTGGACTTATTATATTCCATACTTTTATTCCTTCTGCTTCGAATTTTGGAAGTAAATTATTTACTGACGATGAGCCAGATGGAAGAAGGATTGCTATGGTGTCATCTGAGTATCTGTAAACTTGATTGTTTTTTGATTTAATATAATTGTCTTCTTTGTTTTTGCTAAGTTTTCCGTCTGTATTTTCTTGATGGAAAATTGTATAAACACCAATATATTTAAGAATTTCTTTTTCGCCTCCTTACATAAATATTTATTTTAGTATTTAACAACTTAATATGTATTGTAACTACACATCAACTTCTTATTATCACATTCTTTACAAACTAAATGAACCCAATGTTCTGTGTAACTATCATCGTACCACATATTAAATTTTTCAGTATGTTCAATTGAAGTATTATTACTATGACATTCTTTGCATTCAATATGAAAATCTATATTCATTTATTTCACCTCCTTCCTACTTAATTATTATAACATTATTTTCACAACATGTCAAATAATTATTTATTACTTTATAATTTATTGCTTTACCTCCCTTCTCTAAGTAACTTATCCAAATATCCAATTGTATCAAACAAATCCTCTAACATATCTCCCTTCTCTGTATTAATCGAAATATAACCATATCTATTGCATATATCAGAGAACTCACAGTATGTTGGATCATTTTCTTTACATTCCATACATTTATTAGGGTTTTCTTCATCCTCTTCAGCAGTAAAGATTAGTTGTTTTAGTTTTGTTAGTTGATTTACATTTAGTATACTCATTTATTTAACCTCCTTAAATCCCTTTCAACAATCCTAATCACCTTATAATCAAATATTCCCATAATAAACTGTGCAAATATCTGTAATCCAATCAATACATTAATACTTACACCAAATTTTATTACAACTATTGCCAATGTTGCTCCCATGATCTGTGCAATAGATTCCAAATAACTTTCTTGTGTCTGATAATTAGTTAATTCATCCCCTTGCCATACTTTATTTATATTTGATTTCATAATACATATCCATATAGATGCACTGGTTCCGTTGAGGATCGCTAAACCGAAGAATCGTATATTTACATTATTAATTCCACATATTGATACAAATAAGAATCCTAAGACGTCTAAAATAATGATTAATAAGAAGAATTTCTGCAATAATTCTCTATTCTTTTGCTGTTTTAATATGTAATTTATAATAAATATTGTGATAATTCCTACCCAATTTACTATAGAATATATATAAGTTGATACTTTCTGCATGAAATATATGTTTATAGTAGGAGTTGTTAGTGCGAACAGTAGGCAATTAGTAAATACTCCTGTGTATAGATATAGTTTTATACGATTTATGTTTTTGATATAGTGGGTCACCTCCTTTGTTTTTATTTATTGGATTTTTGGGCAAAGGGTAGGTTTGTGATTATTGTGTGAATGATAATGTAAATTACCGCCCCTTACCTATGTGATAATTATAGCATTTTGCGAATTGGATGTCAATGATTAATTTTATTTTAAGGTTTAGGTAATAAATATTCGCCATCCTTTAAATAATAAAATTAATAAAATTAATAAAAAAGTAATTTCTAAAAATAATATACTACGTAAGAATATATATCTAGATTTACTACTCATTGCAATCACACTCTTTTCTTAATATTATGTAATAACCTTTCCAAAATCACTAAATTTTAAATCATAATACTTCTCAGCAACATCTAGATATTTCTCCTCTAAATCCTTCATATACCTATTTGAAGAACAATTCTCTCCATTAACATCCACATTGGCTTGACACCACTCTCTGTAACTTCTTTTCTTAAATTGTGATGGTTGGTTACACCATCTAGCCACATTAACATATGTACCATAAAATTCACTATCTTTATAATCCTTGTATCTCATTATATATGGCAAGCATTGATATTTCATAAGAATCTTAATTCTTTCAAACATAGAATATACATCGCCAATACCTTGACTTCCATAGGCCACTAAAACGTAAAGTTTTGTTGTTTTTGTATTGTATTTTCTCCATAGAGTTAATTTTTCTTCTATTAAATCTCTATCCATGATATCATCAAATGCGAATATGTAATCACCCTTATATTTAACATTAGACATTATTCTTGCCTTATCATCAGTCATTAATCTTAAATCTAACCCTTGTTTAAATTGGAAAGATTTCTTAGTGATAACTAACTCTTCTATAATATCTTTCCATTTTGGATAACCAAATAAATTATCGTCTAATAAACATATGTATGGTTTATCTTCATCTAAAAATTCTTTAATTGGCGAGTGTAATTGAACTTTGTCATATTTCTTATTCACACAGAATTCACATTTACGGAAGCATCCTCTAGTTGCAAATCCAATTGAGTAGTCTAGATAATACTCAAACTCTTTTCTTTTTGCTCCTTCTCTCATCATATCACCTATCCAATTATGATATAGGATATAATCTGGTTTCATATGTTCCATAAATTCTGGAAGATCAGGCATTAAATCATAATAAAATCCTGTTCCTCCGTAATATAAATTATCATATTTCATTATATCGATTGGTATTTCCGTATAATCAAATACTTTAGAAATGTAAACCATATCATATTTTTCTATATCATTATAATTCATTAGTAGAGTTACTTTGTCAGACCTTCTATATTTATGATATGCACTTATTTTCATTAGAGCTAAGTTGGGAAATCTATGATTTTTATCACATAATAAATCTGCATCTATTATTCCAATATTCAGACCGAACACCTCCTTGCTGTCATGATCAATCATCGCATGGTATGAAGGGATTGGCAAGTCTTTATTTAGGTTATTATTTGTTTTATCTTTTTTATTATTTTTCATTAATTTGTTCCTCCTAAAATTTTATTTATTAATATTATTCTTTATTTAATCTTCTCTTGGTCTATAAGATAAATTATTCAGATAAAAATCATATATGTAACTTCCACACCAAGATAATTTTCTTTTTGATAGTTGATAAATAAAGTCTAAATTTAATTGTTCTATAAAATTATACATAAACTTTTCTGGAAATCTAATATTATCTGAGCAAATACAGGCTAATTTCTTACTTAAATATAGATCATGTACAGTATAAATTCTGTCGCTTATTTTTTTACAATCAGGACAAATGGGATATATTTCTGCGCCGCTATTTTTTACATACTGTTTTGCTTCATCATAACCTCCTTGAAAGTATTTAACTAAGAATGGTACAGTTGTAGGGATATCATTGATACCCTCCACTACAGTTAGACTATGACAACAAGAACACATTGCTCCTTTTAATAATTTACTTTCTTCAATCCATCCTTCTTTCCAACCACATATATTACAAATAAATTTATACCATTTTAATTTTGTATTTTGGTAGGAATAAGGTGTATCTCTGAATTCTTTATCAATAATAATTAAATCTCTTTTATTATCTTTAAATATTGTTCCTATTTCAACTTTAAAATCATTAGTTATTTTACCTATTAAAGTTCCTATATTGGCATTTTTTATTTGACTTGCATTAATTTTAAAGACATCGTTATCTAAATATTTTATATACACGTAGTCTCCTTTGCAATCAGTAATTTCTAATTCTCCTTCAATGTCTTCATATATGAACTTTATTTTATGACCTATCGACTTTATCCAACTCACTTTATTTCCCCATTTTGGCAATTCATCTATAAATACTTTTCTTATCATCTTATTCCTCCTTTAAATTACTTATCTCTATATTATTTATTACATTATGTAATTCATGACCAACATGATTAAATCTCATTAATAAATATCTTTTAATACTATCTGATAATTCAATTTCTGCTTTGCACCTAGAAATACCGACATATACAATAAAAATTTCTTCTGATATGTCTTTCTTAGCCTTCTTTTTATCTTTATAATCATAATCTTCTTCTTTTTTAAGGTATTTATTTCTATAAGTAACTTCTAAATCTAAATGATCGTTACTAATATAAACAGGAATATCAATTGTAAGACCTTTCGCTTTGTGACATGTAGAAAATATAATATCAGCTTTACTCTTGTCTGTTACCGTATTATTTTTAATTCCATCTACAATTTCAATAATTCTACTACCATATTTATCTACCATTCTAATTAAAGATAAAATCTCGATGTCTTCAATTTCAGTAGCATAAGTTTTCATTTTTTCATAGCCATCAAACTTGGCGAACAATTTATTCTTAGTAGGACGCCCTTGACTGAAGAAATATGCTTGTTTAAGGGAGTCGAAGGAATAACTATTGAAGCCTCCAACAAAGAAAAGTTTCTTATTCTTATCTTCATATAAAGCATCGGCTATCTCAGCAAATATGTAAGCATTAGTTCTACATAAACAAGCATATGGTTTGGATTTGTCAATTTTATCAACTATAGTTTGCTTAGTATTGAATCCCTTCATTTTAATATTATCACCAATGAAGTCTGATATAATTAGATTCTCTATATGAGCGATATGATTAGATACTCTGAATGATGTTGTAAGTTTATATTCTTTGGCATCAAACAATGGCATAATGTTTACCGCATTTTTCCACCCGTAAATTTTTTGATAAGGATCTCCAACCACACAGATACCTTTTACATTGGAATTTTTAAGTATATCAAACATCATCATTGACGAATCTTGGCACTCGTCAAGAAGAATAATGTCGTATTTACTCGATAAATCTGTTTTTGAGAGATGAAACATCTTTAAATAATCATCGTGACTAATTTTTATACTATTTTTATATTTCTTTTTCAATTCCCATAATCTATTACATAAAGATATTATTTGATTTCTCATTTTATCTTCTTTAAATATTTCTAATTCCTCAAATTCTTTGGCAGATGATAAAGTATATTCAGTCATCATAGCATTCACTTTAACTGCTAATTCCATATCTCGATCCCAGTTAAGATTTAAATCTTTGATAATATCAACTACACCATAATTAAAGGTTAATTTGTCTTTATAAAATTTTCCGACATGTCCATAACAAAGTGAATGTATGGTACGTATTTCTACGTGTCTTTGTGATTTAAACATTTTTTCGCTCTCTAGTTGCATTGACTTGTTATATACCAAATATAGAATTTTACTAAAGGGATGTTCTTTACTATAGTAATACAAAGTCGTACTTTTACTACTCCCCGTAAGAGCCGATACCTTAACCCTATCCTCCGTACTAAAGATAATATCCTTTTGCTCCTTAGTCAACCAATACCCATCTTCTGACATATAATCAGACATTTCTACTTCAACATCATCAAATTGTTTATTATAAAATTCAGTAGATAATACATTTGATTCTGATTCTTGGAAAATTGTTTTATCATCTTTTATTATGAGTTTCATTTTTGCTTCGCATTGTGAGACATTGGATTCAGTATCTTTAGCATGAGAGTAAAATTGTTTTTGAGCACCAAAGTTTCTAGTTAAGATTTCATGGCAAACTGGACAGGTGTATGTTGATGTTGAGACGGATTCTATAATATCTATAAGTTTTTTTTGTTCATTTAAAGCTTTTTTCATTATTTTATTTCTCCTTCAAAATCATTTTTATTTATTATAGGTTTTAAAAAATTAATCGGTCAATAAATCCTAAACTTGAAGCGATAGCGAAAGTTTAGCAAGGGAATGAACTTGTGAATGACCGCCGTTCCTGCTCTCGTTTCGTTCTCTTTGATTATTGTTAATATGTAAACACTATATCTCATTATTTTATCTCCTTTTAATTTTTAATGTGGGTAAAGTCCTATAGAGTATAATAGGTAATTACCCCTATTAAAATTATACTAAATATTTACCTTTACTAATTGTATGTTCTTTAAACCACTCTCTAACAAAACTATTGCTTTTTCTTAACTCATTTAACTCCTTAGATTCTAATCCACTCTCTAATAATAACTCTTTTGTTTTAACCTCTCTTCCTACTGCCTGAATATCTAACCAATCCTTAAATTTTGTATATGCGACACCTTTATTCTTCCTTCCATCTGCTTTACTCTCTTTAAATTCCACCAATTCTTCATCTACAACATTAATTAACTCTCCCTTTCTAGGAAACAATTGATCTATCATTTTTAATATAATACTCTTAATTGCAAATACATGGCAAACAATCTTATCATTACAACTATATTTTCTTAATTTTGTTCTATGAATTTCTTGATAAAAATCTGTAA
>Ga0209728_1000588_pt1 | contig 27638 bp, 47 predicted proteins | sample RifGroD1_FD_183997 | JGI IMG/M metagenome (GOLD analysis project Ga0209728, IMG submission 183997) | Groundwater microbial communities from Rifle, Colorado, USA - Groundwater D1 (SPAdes) (version 2) | ecosystem: Environmental > Aquatic > Deep subsurface > Groundwater | place: Rifle, Colorado... | reverse complement strand
GCTAAACTTGACAGCATATTTCACGCTATGGACGATGACACGAAGAAAGCTGCCAGCTCCCTCATACATAATGCAGCATTTATGATGATAACTTTAGAGGATCTCCGCGAAAGTATCAACTTAAACGGAATCATCAGCGAATACAAGAACGGTGAGAACCAATTCGGCACTAAGAAGTCTCCCGAAGTTGAGACATACAACACTATGATTAAAAATCACATGTCAATTATCAAACAGTTGACTGATTTACTCCCGAAACCGTCCACGAATGGGACAGGTGATGACCTTGAAGACTTTGCAGCCGCAAAAAAATAATCTCATCACGAATTACTCTAACCCGATAATACAATATTGCGACTTAATCAGATCAGGCAAGATTATAGTATGCCTGAAGATTAAAACCGAGTATTTCAAGTTAGAACAGATAATTCTTAACCCCGGTATATGGCATTATGACGAAGTAAAAGCCAATCATGCTATAACATTCATCGAAAGATACTGCAAGCACTCTAAGGGCAAATGGGGCGGTGAGTCGTTAGTTTTGGAGCTGTGGCAGAAGGCTTTTGTTGCGGCGATATATGGCTTTGTCGGTTCAAACGGACTACGCAAACACACTAAGGCTTTGCTTGTAGTCGCGCGTAAGAATGGTAAGTCAACTTTATCTTCGTCAATTGGTCTATATATGCAAGTTGCCGATGGCGAAGCCGGTCCTGAAATTTTTGCAGTTGCTACGAAGAAAGACCAGGCAAAAATTATATGGCTTGAAGCAAAGCGCATGGTCAAGAAGTCTCCGACACTGCGCAAGAAGATAAAATGTCTTGTCGCGGAATTAGTCGGAGAGCATAACGATTCGTTCTTTAAGTTTTTAGCATCAGACTCCGATAACCTTGACGGCTTGAATCCACACTGTGCTTTAGCCGATGAGATACATGCATGGAAAGACCAAAATTTATACGATGTAATCTATGACGGCATGAGCGCAAGGACGCAGCCTTTATTCTTAGAGACTACGACAGCAGGGACAGTCCGTGAGGCCGTGTTCGACCAAGAATATGCCGCGGCAAGTCAATCCATATTCGAGATTGACGGATTTAAGGATGACCGATTATTTGCGGCCATTTACGAACTGGATAATCGCGAAGAGTGGAAAGACCCGGCTATGCACATTAAGGCAAACCCGGGGCTTGGCACAATTAAGGACAGCGAAAAGCTTTTAGACAAAGTAAACGCTGCTCTGGCAAACCCTACTAAGCAATCTAACCTCTTATGCAAAGACTTCAACGTCAGGGACACTGTTGCCGGATCGTGGTTGAACTTTGACGAAATTAACAACGAAGAAATTTACAAAATAGAGGATTTCAAAGACACATACGCAGTCGGCGGAGTTGACTTATCATCCACAACTGACCTCACCTGTGCGACCTTATTGTGGAAGAAAGATAACAAGCTGTATGTCCGTCAGATGTACTTTATCGCCCGAGATATAGCCGAGCAAAAAGAACACGATGACCGGGTTCCTTATTCCGCATGGGAAAAACAAGACCTCGTTAAGTTATGCGATGGTCAAAGGGTAAATTACTCCGATGTTACAGCGTGGTTTATTGAGATGCGCGAGACATACGGCATATTTCCGCTTTGGGTAGGTTACGACTCATGGTCAGCACAGTATTACACTTTGGAAATGCAGTCAAATAACTTCATCATGGAAGAAGTACGGCAAGGGCCTCAAACAATGAGCGCTCCGATGAAAGAACTGGCCGCAGAGTTTAAAGAGCGGAAAATAAACTATAACAATAATCCGCTTCTGAAATGGAATCTCACAAATACGCAAGTTGAGATAGATAAAAACGATAATATCAGACCTGTCAAAGGGCGCAACTCCAAACAGCGTATTGACGGAACAGTTTCACTCATAGATGCGTATGTCATATACGTTACCCACTATGAGGACTATCACAATTTAATCTGACAAGAGAGCAAACCGCTCTCTTTTTTATTACTCAAAAATGAGAGGGTGGCACATTGGGAATCTTCGAGACTATTTTTAAAAAGCCGAAGGCGGAAGAGCTTGTCGCCGGATATTTTAAAACATTAGCGGCCCGGGCGGCCATTCACGCGATAGCATCTCAGGCAAGCAAATTAAAGCCTGAAATGACCGGCAACGCATATAAAGAACTCGGAGAACGGTTAAAATTCCAGCCTAATCCGTGGCAGGACACAACAAAGTTTCTTTATAGGCTGGTCACTATCCTGATGGTCAGAAACACAGCCTTTATCGTGCCTATAACCGATGACGGCATTAAGATAACCGGGTATTTCCCTCTTTTGCCGACTCAGACTGAGATCATCGAGTATAAAGGCGAGCCTTATCTTCGTTACACATTCTCCAACGGCAGAAAAGCGGCCATAGAGTTCAGCAAAGTCGGAGTCCTGACTCAGATGCAGTATAAAGATGACTTTTTTGGCGCTGATAACTCTGTTTTAGACCCATTGATGCAATTAATGAATGTCCAGAATCAAGGCATCATCGAGGGAGTCAAACAGTCCGCGACAATTCGATTTATGGCGAAACTGGCCAACACATTTAAATCCGCAGACATCGCAGCCGAAAGATTAAGGTTTACGCAGGATAATTTGTCTTACGAAAACAACTCAGGTGTCCTGATGTTTGATAATAAGTATTCCGAAGTCAAGCAAATCGACTCAAAACCGTTCATTATTGACGATAAACAAATGGCGCTTATTAAAACAAGCGTATTTAACTATTTCGGAGTCAACGAAAAGATTTTACAGAACGATTTCACGGAGGATTCGTGGAACGCATTTTACGAAGGTAAATTAGAGACTATTGCAATCCAACTTAGCCTTGTAATGTCGAATATGACATTCACACAGCGCGAAATAGCACACGGCAATCAAATAATGTTTACCGCGAACCGACTCCAATACGCGACTAACGAAACCAAGCTGGCTATCGTTACTCAACTATTTGACCGCGGCTTTTTAACGCACAACATGGGCGCGGAAATCTTTAATATGACTCCCAGAGCAGACGGAGATAAGTTCTATATCCGTAGAGAGTATGCAGAAGTAGACAAGCTGCACGAAGCGCCCAAAGTCGAAGACATAACTGAAGAGCCGAAAGGAGATGAACAAATTGATAACAAAGGACAGGCAGTATCGCAAGTTTGAAGTCCGAGTGGCAGAAGAAGGCATGATAGTCGAAGGATATGCCGCAACTTTTGAACAAGAGGCAGTCATGTATGAAATTGACGGCATTCAATACAAAGAAGTTGTCGATATGAAGGCTTTTCAGGGAGCTGAAATGCACGATGTTGTGATGAACTTTAACCATGACGGTAAACCAGTTGCAAGAACGAAAAACGGAACTCTTGAAATCAATACAGACGCACACGGCTTACGAATAAAGGCTGATTTAAGCGGAACCGAAGAAGGGCGGAGGCTCTATGAGGAAATAAAAGGCGGTTACATAGATAAAATGTCATTTGCCTTTACCGTAAACGATGAAGAGTATTCCAAAGAAACCCGAACTCGCAGGATAGTCTCAGTAAAACGCTTGTACGATGTCGCAGCCGTAGATATTCCGGCTTATGACACTACAGATATTTTCGCCCGTTCATTCTATGCGGCAGAGGCCGAGAGAGAAGCTGCGGAGGCAGTTGAGCGCAAGAAAAGAAAATTAAAAATGCTCATTGATTTAGAGGAGGCAAACAAATGAATTTGCAGGAAATCGAATTAAGACTTGCGGCGATTAAGACCGAAGTCGAAGCTGATGGCGCTGACCTTAATGCGCTTGAAACCGAGATAAAGACTCTTACCGAAGAACGCAAGGCTCTTAAAGATGCAGTCGAACAAAGAACCAAACTACTCTCCGACATAACGGCAGGAGTAGAAGGCGAAGTAGTAAAAGAATTTAAGGAGGAAAGAAAATTGGAAAAAATACTCACACCCGATTCTCCCGAATACAGGGTAATGTTTTTAAAAGGTCTTCAGGGCAACCTGAATGAGATTGAAAAGAGAGAATGGTCATCGGCAGTCGGTTCAGCCGGTGCTGTTATCCCGACCGTTACTTCAAACATGATCTTCGACCTTATGACCAAGATCGCTCCGATGCTCAACGAGATCACTTTGCTTAGAGTGGCCGGTAATCTTCGCTTTGCAGTCGATGGCGCACATGCAGCCGCAGGAATACATGTTGAAAATGCCGCTGTAATCCCTGCCGCTGACACAATGACCTTTGTAACACTCGGCGCTTTCGAGTTTATCAAGGTTCAGAGAGTTTCCGCAACTGTCCGCACAATGGCAATCGATGCTTTCGAGCAGTGGATTGTTAAAGCGCTTGCAGAAGACCTCGCAATCCAGTTGGAATCTGAAATCATCCTCGGCACAAACGTGACCGGCGGTGTTGAAGATGCTAACGTATGGGCTGACACAGTCAACGGTATCGACTATGGCCTGGCTGTCACCTATGATGACCTCGTAGAACTGATCGCTTTGCTCCCGGCAAGAAACGACCGTACAGCTAAGTTCTTGATGAACAAAGCAATGTATTACAACCAGATCGCAAAAATCCAAGACGCAAACGGCAATCCTATTGCTATCCCTGACTTCGCAAACGGCGCTCAAATGAGAATACTTGGTTATCCGGTTATTATCTCTGACGTAGTCGGCGCAGGAAACGCATATCTTGGTGACTTTACCAAAATAATCGGCAATCTGTCTCAGGATGTAACGATTGAATCTTCAACTCAGTCCGGGTTCCTGAACAACTCAATCGACTATCGCGGAACTTGCATATTCGACTGTGACCATGCTGCTGTTAGCGCATTCGTGAAACTGTTCACATAAGAGGAGGAAATATTCATGGCTATGACACCATATAGGCCCTTTTTAGGGCAAACAATTCAAACGACCGTTCCGGGTTTGGCTACTGACAGAGGTTTTATAGCTCATGTCCAGTATTCAGCACTTCAAGCTCTATTAGCTGTGCAAGATGCAATCCATGCAACCTTTGCAACGAGCGATGTAGCCGTGACCACTGTAACCACTAACATCACGAACCCGACATGCCCGAAAAACGTAACTGTTACGGCTGGCGGAGTAGCGGCAGATGTTAAAGCAGTATCGGTTACAATCACAGGCACAAATGACCTTGATGAAGTAATCACCGAAGTAATGCCGGCATTCACTGTGAACGCTTTATCCACCGAAATCGGTACAAAAGCGTTTAAGACCATAACCAGCATCGCTGTTCCGGCAATGGATGGCGTAGGAGTCACAATAGACGTAGGCATAGGCGAAAAGCTTGGCCTTCCGTATAAACTGACTCACAATACCGTACTGGCAGCCGCGATAAACAACGTGCGCGAAGCTGTTGCTCCGACTGTGACGGTATCACCGACCGCCATTGAGTCAAACACAATAGACCTAGACACCGCTTTAGGCGGCACAGTAGTAGACGTATATTTGATAGTTTAGGAGGTTAGGCGATGGCAGCATTGACGCTTTTGGAAAAGGTAAAAGTAAACTTAAGAATATCCTCTACGTCTTTTGACGATGGAGAGATAACGCCTTTAATCGATGCTGCCAAAGCCGACCTAATATCGGCTGGCGTGGACTCGGTAATGGTCACAGCGGGCACAGATGCTCTTATTGTGAGAGCGATATGTGTTTATGTTAAAGCGAATTTTGGCTTTGATAATCCGGATGCAGATAGATTAACTCAGTCTTATGAAATGTTAAAAACACATTTATCTATTGCAGAAGATTATGCCCAAGAGGTGACGTAATGTTATTTCGAGATGTCATAAGCCTTATAAGCTTCACGGATGTAATAAACGATATGGGCGATTCGGTAAGGACACCAGTTGAACGCTCGGGCATATTTGCCGATAAGAAGTCTATTCGCCAGAGTGAGTTTTATCAAGCAGCAGCCGCAGGATTAAGACCCGAAATGATGTTTGTTATCAGATCAGGTGACTACCAAGGCGAGCTTACGCTAAAATACGGCTCAACGCAATACACAATTATCCGCACATATGACAAGAACGGTGAATTTATCGAGTTGATTTGTCAAGGGTTGGTGAATTAAATGCTGCCTAAATCTGTTATGAAAATTAACAAGCAGGGTGTGCAATACACTTCCAGTGTCGACAAAGCTCAATATTTAATCACCGAATTAAATCGCGCTGCTCTTCGAGATGTCGCAAGGTTCGTTAAATATCAGATCAGGCAGGAATATAACAAGCTTCCTGGTATGCGCAGAGCAAACTCAAGGTTTAAAGGTGCATATCAACACTGGCTGCGTAATCGTGAAGGTGACTTGCAAATCGGTATCAAGGCTAATACTTGGTACGGTGTTCAGCAGGAACTCGGCACAAAGAACCAACCTAAACGAGACCTCTTGAGAAATGCGGTGTATAACAACATTGGAAAGATAAGAGAAATCGAATCACAATATCTTAAGCATGTTGAAGATGAGCTTAGAGCAGTCATGTTGATTAACGAGCAGGAGGAGATTGAATGAAAGCAATACGAAAAGCCTTACAATCTCGGCTTGAATCGTTACACGCGAGAGTATATTTCCAGACGGCTCCTGACAACGCGGCTTATCCCTATTTGGTCTATGACATAACCAGTGTATTCTCTGATGGCGAAGGCCATGAGACTGCGGCAATCGATGTTGATGGATGGGACTTTAACGATACGCGAAATACAACAGTCATCGAAGATTTAATGACCACGGTAAACACGGGGCTCAATAAATATTCGACATCGAATGAAGATATTTCAGTCTTCGTTACTTTGGAAAATAAGATTCCATTGACTGACCCCGATAAACGGATTCACCGAAGAAAATACACATACGAAGTTAAGATTTTCAAATTAAAGGAGTGAAATTAATTGACTATAACACAAACACAAGTCGACAATATTCAAATCGATTATGGCTTAGTCTATATCGATTTTGGGTTAGCCGGTGAAAAGCTGCTTGCTCCATCAAGAGGCGGCGGCACATTCAAGGTTGACCAAAAAATAAGAGATATTGAATTTGACGGCATGAAAGGCAAGACAAAGGGGATGCAAGCTGTCGAGTCTATTGATGCAACATTGAGCGTAACACTGCTTGATACATCGATGGATAATCTGGCTCTGGCTATGCCCTGGGCAACATACGCAACGTCTATCGTAACAGGCAAGACTGCCAATATCGCAGTTGTAGCGACAAGCGCATACCTGACCAACGTAACGATGTTTGCAAAACTCGTATCAGGCTCATATAAAAAGATAACCTTATACAACGCCATGGCTGAAAACGGATTTTCGCTCAATGCTAAACCCAAAGGCGAAGGCGAAGTATCGCTTGAGTTCTCAGCTCACTGGAATGTTGTTGATGATTCGGCAGACCTCTACAAAATAGAGGATGTAGCCTCCATCGGCGCAGATGTAACGGCTCCGACAGTCGTAACCGTTCCGCTTGACGCAGCCGTCAACGTGGTAATAACATCTAACCTGACCGCAACATTCTCAGAAGACATCCGCCAGGCTGACATCAATACGAATAACTTCATATTGATTAAAGCTTCAGACGGTGCCGTAATCGCGGGTGCATTGACTTATGACCTGGCAACAAAGACCGCATTGTTCAATCCGACAGCCTCGCTTGACGCAAATACAGCCTATATATGGGTTATATCTAACGTCAGAGACGTAGCGGGTAACACAATGGTAACTGCTACACGAAACTTCACCACAGCAGCATAATTATGATGAGCGCTCTTAACCGGGCGCTCAATCTTTTTCAGGGGGACATATGACTATAAAACAGACTATTAAGCTATCGGCAATTATCGATAAGCTTGAACTTAAAATTACTGATCCGAAAGCCGGACAAGAAGCAGTTGGTGCTGACTTAATAATCCAACTTGCAGCAAAAGCGCATAAAGCAGAAAAGGAAATCTATAACTTCATTGCTGACTTCAAAAAGATAACAGCAGCCGAAGCGGAAGATGTGGAAATTTCTGATTTTGCAAAAGAGCTTTTTAACATTCCGGGTCTATCAGATTTTTTCAAATCTGCCGTCAAATTAAGTGCCCAAGGATAATAGAAATCCTTTCGAGCGCCTATGACTTGATGGCTATTTATGAACTTGAATTTAATGTTGACCTGTTCACTCACGCAATGGAAAAGGACATCGAAAATCAATCATGGCAAACATGGTTAAGCCTTTACCCGTACATGATGACCAGTCAGATAGAATTTATAAGCTTTGAAACATACAAAGAAAAACAAATCACGCGAACTGAAAAAGTTTCTCGCAAAACAGCCCAAGAAATTGAAGCTGAATTTAAAGGTTTAATCGGGAGGTAAAAATGGAATTATTCCGTTTGTTTGGATCCATATTAATTGACAATAAAGATGCAAATAATGAACTCGATAAAACCGATAAAAAAGGTGAAAGTTTAGGCCAAAAATTCGGGCATATCACAAAGACAGTTGCTATTATGGGCACAGCTATAGTCGGTGCCGGAGCAGTTGCTGGCGGAGCTCTCTTTGCTTTAGCTAATAAGGCCTCAAATTTATCCGAAGCGCAAAACGTTGTAAATGAAACATTTAAAACGTCAAAAGATTCAATATTAGCATGGGCAAAGACTCTTGCTGATTCAGCAGGAATTTCTGAAACTAACGCAACGAAATTTGTCGGAGCAATGGGCGCAATGCTTTTGTCTTCGGGTTTAACTGAAGACGCCGCTGCCGGTATGGCAAAATCGATGGTTCAATTGGCTGGCGATATGTCATCGTTTTATAACCTCGACAATGAAACCGCATGGGAAAAGATAAGGGCGGGCATTTCGGGCGAAACCGAACCTCTAAAGCAATTAGGTATTAATATGTCGGTTGCCAATTTAGAGGCGTATGGCATGGCTAACGGCATGAATAAAGCTTATAAAGAAATGTCGCAAGCCGAGCAAACGCAATTACGCTACAACTATTTAATGGATGTAACGGCGAATGCGCAGGGCGACTTCGGGCGCACATTAGAGACATCATTTCCCAACCAACTGCGTGTTGCGAAACTAAACATTGAAAAACTAACAACGGCTATCGGGCAGCAATTCATCCCGGGCTTTTTAGATGCCTTTAAAAAAATAAACGAATATATGCCAGAGATTCAGGCGTTTATAAGTAACGCCTTTGAAAAAATTCAAGCAGTTATCGAACCAATATTACCCATAGTTATCGATTTAGTTAAAAAAGGGTTTAATGTTCTCAAAGAAGCGATCGAATTTATCTCTGATGCAATCAATGACGCGATAGATTTTTACACGAAATATAAAGACATCATTGACCCCATTGCTATCGCGGTAGGAGCCGCGGCTTTAGCGTTTAATATTTGGTCAGCAGCAGTCGGTATATGGACATTTGTAACGACGGTTGCTACACCTATCACTGTTGCTTTTGGCGCGGCTGTCGCGTTCCTCACATCACCTGTGTTCCTTGTTACGGCGGCTGTTGTGGAAACACTGGGATTCTATAGTAGCGTTTTTAAAAACCAGTTGGGACGCAGTAGTCAACGCATTCAATACGGCAATCAACGCTATAGGAGACTTTTTTAAAGGCCTATGGGAAGGGATAGTAAAAATATTTGCTCCTGTTGTCGAGTGGTTCGGCAATATTTTCAAAGGTGCATGGGAAGCGATAGTCAATATATTCTCGCCCATCGTTGAATGGTTCGGGCAACTTTTCAAGGCTTTGCTTGCTATTATCTGGAAAGTTAACGAACCGATAATTAAATTCTTCGTAAAAGTATGGGACGGAATTGTTGGTATTTTTACTCCTATAATCAAATGGTTCGGAGATATTTTTACTTCTGCTTGGGAAGGTGTAAAATCGGCATTTTCAGCAGTCGGTAAATTCTTCACTGATGTGTGGGATGGAATTGTAAAAATATTTACTCCAATTGTTAACTGGTTTGGCGATCAATTTAAAAAAGCTTGGGAAAGCATCAAGGCTGTTTTCTCTGTTGTGAGCGATTTCTTTCAAGGGATATTTGACAAAGTTGTCGGCATTTTCTCGAAAGTCGGCTCGGCCATTGGAGACGCAGTAAGCGGCGCGTTTAAATGGGTAATTAACGGAGTCCTGGGCATTGTTGAAGGTGTAATCAACTCAATCATTAAAGGCATCAACAAAGTAACCGGATTTCTCACTAAAATATCCGGTGTTGATATAAATCAGATACCTGAATTTAACATACCCAGACTTGAAAAAGGCGGCGACATCACACGATCAGGCCGCGTTCTCGTCGGTGAAGCAGGACCCGAGTTTCTTGACCTCCCTGACGGAGCCAGAGTAACACCGCTTAACAAAGCAGGTGGAGCGACATTTAACTTTTACGACACTCGCGTCATGGGCCCCAATGATATTGATTATCTCATGGAAGCTATGACTAAGAGAGCAAGACAGTTAGGAGTGGTGCCCGCATGAGGACGCTAACAGTTCAGGGGATTGAGCAAGTATTATCACCGGGCTGGCAGATAAGCGATAAGATAAACGCTCGCACGACTGCCAGCTTTTCCTTGCCTTACCTCACAACTTTAACTGACATTGAAGCTGGCGATGAAGTCATCCTTTTGGACGATGTAACGGTTATCTTCGCAGGCAATATTGAAGACGTTTCAACCGCTCAAAATGGCACTTTAATCGAGTATTCTTTATCCTGCACTGACTATGCCTATCTCGCAGGGAAAAGAACGGTATACGGCTCGTATGAGTCCAAGACCTTAACCTATATCATTACCGACCTGATAACAAATTTTCTAGGCGGCGAAGGCGTAACACTTGGCACAATGCCGGATGTCACCATCGAAAAAGCAGTGTTTAATTATATCAGCGGAACACAGGCACTTGACCAACTCAGAGACGCTATAGGAATGAACTGGAATATCGACTTTGATAAGGCTCTTAATTTCTTTGCGCGAGAGTCAACCGCTTCACCGTGGAGCGTAACAGACTCAACGCCAGTTAAGAATTTGAGGGTCGAGAAATCAAAAGGCGAATACCGCAACAGACAATATATCCGAGGCGGCTATGGCAGGACATCATCAGTTCAGACCGAATCGCCGACACCAAAACCAGACGGACAGTCGCGTAACTTTGTCTTGAGGTTCCCGGTCGCTGAAAAGCCGCAGATATTTATAAACGCTGTCGAAGTTTCCGCATCTGACATCGGCGTAAACGGCCTTGACTCGAATAAGAAATGGTATTTTTCATACAACTCCAACGTAATCGGGCAGGATGAAGCCGAAACAGTGCTATCCGACCTCGACGCAATATCCATACAATATACAGGGCTATATCCTATCTTAGCCGTGGTTGAATCTGTTGCCGAGATAGCGGACAGGGCAGCCAATGAACCAGGCACTTCTGGAATATACGAAACCTTGACAGTGGAAAACTCCATCAAAGACGGAGCGCAAGCTATCACATATGCTCAGGCTCTTCTCCTCAAATATGGCCGCATTCCGCGCAAGGTCACATTCTCGACAGAGACTTCAGGACTTCGCGCCGGGCAGCTCCTTCCGATCACGCGGACACTTCATAATTTGGCTGATAATTTTTTAATCGAGTCAGTCGCAATGACGGACGCGGGCCCAAATATCAGATACTCTGTGACGGCCTTAGACGGTTCGAGTCTCGGCGGCTGGGAGAAGTTCTTCGGGGATATTGTGAATGTTGCGAAGTCTGCGTCCATCGTCATCAACGAAAACGAAGTCTTGATTATCGCTCAGGTCATATCCGAAACCTCGGACGCTATGGGCAATGTTGAGATAAAAACATTTGCTCCGCTATACCCGGCAGAAGACTTATACCCGGCAGAAGATTTATATCCAGGCATCCTAACAGGGACGGTGACAGTGAATGATTGACAGAGTCAAAGCATCGGGAAAGTTTGAAATATCCATCAATGGCAAGCTTGTAGAGACGATAGAAAATAAATTAATGAACGCAGTATTAGAAGCGTACAGCAGAAGTCTCTTAGGCACTGCTCCTGACATCGAAATCGCATATCTTGCGCTTGGCACAGGCTCAACCGCTCCGACAAACACGGACACGCAGTTACAGACTGAGGTGTTCCGCACTCCGATCGTGAGCCTTGCCGAAACAAGCACAGGAGTCATCGAGTCGCTTTTCATCGTCTTGTCTGCTGAGGCCGTTGCCGTTGTTGAGGAAATCGGCATATTTGGCGGCACTACCGCAGGAGCAGGCGCGAACTCAGGGACACTTTTAGCTCGCGTCTTATGGCATCACGATAAAACCGCATCAGAAGAAATCCAATTTAAACGCACTGATACCGTGAGGAGGGCATAATGGCATATTCACCTACCGTATGGGATTATTTAACCGCGGTCAACCCGACAAATTTAAATAAAATTGAGCAGGGTATTCTTAATGCTTCACAGAACTCCGTATCGGTCAATAACGGTATACTTGAGTTTTTAAATGCTGGAGCCAAACTGACAAGAAATGTTGCAGACGCAAATACTGCATTTGCCGTAGATAAGGTTCTTGGCACAGGAAATATATTTGAAGCTCGCTTTGGCGGAGTATCAAAATTTTCCGTAACTATTGACGGCATGGCACTCGCTGATTCAGGATTTTCTACCAGCTACGGCCTTTCAAACTCGCTCGACTGGAACAACGCTTATGTAAATGTTGCCTCAACAGGAACGGTTATAAGCCGAAATATTGCAGACGCTAACCCTGCGCTAATCGTAAAACAGGCTCACGCATCATCAACTGGCGACATAGCACGATTCACAAATTCCTCCGATGTAGTAATAGTAGGAATTGCCCTCGCAGGACTTACCTCAATTCACACAATGTCATTATTGGCAAACGGTCAATATATCGGGGACTGCGCAATAGCGACAATGGCGGCAACATGCGCCTTATATGATTTACTCTACGCCTCTTCCACAGGTTACAACAAAGCAAAGGCTAATGTGGTCGGGACTATTCCATGCGTGGCAATGTGCTTAGAAGCAGGAACTGGCGCACGGAAGATAATGTATTCAGGGACTCTCCGATATGATACATGGGCTTGGACACCTGGCGGCCTATTATATGTCAGTCCGACAACCGCAGGAGCGATGACACAGACAAGACCCTCGACAGTTGGGCATCAGGTTCAAGTTGTAGGTCATGCAGTAGACGCTGACAGAATCAGATTTGAGCCAAATATCGTGTTTGTAGAGGTATAATATGTCAACGATAACTAAGTTTCCGACCGCGAACTCAGGCGGCACTTATCCGTGGACTAGCCCTGGCAATTTATACGCAGATGACAATACTTATGCTTCAGTCGCAAACCCATTCAACGTTTATAACCGTGATTATATTCAATTTTTATCAACGTATGCTTTCGGGGTACCTGTGGGAGCTATAATCAACTCCGTCACAGTTACAGCAGGGTGGTATGGCGGCAGCGTTGACGAGACTTTTGATTTGGGCATACAGGCATATCTTGGCACATCGACAGCCAGAGGCGCTGAAACAACAGTAAGCGCCACACAAGGCTCTGAAGTTGTGCTAACTCTGGCAAATCCCGGCACATGGTCAGTGGCCGAGCTTAATACAAACACAACAGCCGGTATGAATATTCGTCTACGATATAGAAAAACATCTGACAATGGCTATGCACAATCAATTTTTTGCGATTACATCAAGGTCGTTATTGATTATTCACTCGGCTATGCACACAAAGTTTTAGGAATATTAACACCTGCAAAAGTCAATGGCGCAATACCTGCAAAGGTATTAGGAGTATAGGAGAACATATGAAAATAAAGAACGCGGAACTTACAGAGGTAATCAGAGCGCTAAATGCTCTCTCAATGCAAAAGTTAGACATTCAACTGGCTTGGGACTTAGGTACATCACTTAAATCATTGATGGAAAAACATGAACAAATGGAGCAACTCAGACTCCAACTTTGCAGAGAGCATTGCGACAAGGACGAAGACGGTAATACATTGATGATAGATGGGCGATATTCAGGGCTTGATGACAATAAAGAGTTCATCGAAGAGGTCACTGAATTATTGCAAATTGAGAATGAATTTAATGTGCCGCCTATATCATTTCAAACGCTCGTCAAGAACAATATCAAACTGACTACGCAAGAGGTCGAAGCATTGAAAAATTTTATTGTGAGGGATTAATATGCCAATAAAAAAGATTATAACCGATAAAAAAGGCATGGTTACACGGCATCACCGAATCCGCGCCTGTTCAATCACCGAGGAACTTGATGGCGAATACATAGACATCAACCTAACCTCTTATGCCAATAAAGCCATATGGGATTTAGAGGTCGCAGAGGGCGAAAATTTATCCTATACATCGATGGCCATACGGTTGCCGCTCGGAGATGGCAATATCAGCAAGGCTAATTTGTACGCTCGAATTAGAGCGGAGATACCAGAATTTGCAGGAGCAACGGAGGAATAGGGAATGCTACAGTCAGATGTGACACGCGATGAATTTGACAGCCTAGGAAATAGGGTAAACACTGTCGAGGGAGATTTTAAAGTGGTTAAATCTAAGGTGAACGACCTCGAAACAAAGACGGCTTGCCTTCCCGACATGAACACGAGGCTTGCTTTACAAGGGCAAACGCTCAAATCAATAAACAAGCTATTATGGGCTATTTTAGGAGCTACTCTAACATTGATTATCTACATAATTACAAAATTATATTAAGGAGGTGAATGTATATGCAAAACAGACTAAAATCATGGGCAACGTGGCTATCAATATCAACATTAATCGGATTCGTCGCTAAAACTTATTTCGGCTGGGAAATCCCAATGTTTAATCAATTAGTTGATATGATACTGCTCACACTTACCGCGTTTGGTATCCTCAACAACCCGACAGACCCAGCGCATTTCTAGGAGGGCATATGATTAACTTTTTGGAACTTATCAAACCGGGCGCGCTAGAGGCGTGGAGAAAACACAATATCAGGTCAAGCGTCACGATGGCACAAGCTATCATTGAGAGCGCATGGGGCGACTCAGCGCCGGGGAATAACCTATTCGGAATGAAATGGTATGACGGCTGCGGATATGATGTGCAATACCTCGACACGCAGGAGTATATTCAAGGGCAGTATGTCACCATGAAAGAGCCGTTCCGCAAATACAATTCATTCACCGACTCAATCTACGACCATACTCAACTATTACTGATAGACAGATATATCCCTGTACGTCAGGCAGAGTCGTATCAAGAGGCGGCTAGGGCGCTCCAGACATGCGGATATGCAACTGACCCAGCATACGCTAATGCGCTGATCAGGATTATCGAGCAGTATGGATTAAATTATTATGATGGAGGGATGTTTAAAGTGTACGGAGATTATGAAAAAATCGCTGAATGGGCGAGAGCTGACGTTCAGGAGCTATATGAGCGTGGCATAATGAAAGGCGATGACAAGGGGAATTTTAACCCTAAAGAGCCGATTACCCGTGAACAGGCGGCATCCCTTATAATGAGGGCTCTCCGCTCAATAGGCAAATAAAAAGACTCCGCGCAAGCGAAGCCTCTTATAATTATGCGGTGTAGATCGGTACGCACAGGTGTGGAACTGCGGACACTTTGGCTCCTTCGGGAGCCTCTTTTTTATGCCTCGAAAAATTTTATAATCGCCTTATCCATGATTCTGCTCATCGGCACGCCAGTTTCGGACGAATATTTGCGGAGCTTGGCCATTAATTCCGAGTCAATCACCATATTCACGCGCTCGCGGGTAGTCAGGTCAGAGGGCGCGGCTTCTTCTTGCGCGCCGAATTCTGCCTCAACAGTTTCGGCAAATAAATGTTTCTCTGCCCATGCTTGCGCATCCTCTGCGGTCATCGGGTTAATTGTCTCGCCGCCGTGCGTCTCGTTGCCGATATGACGCGCATACTCGCTCATCGGGCCGCCGTAGCCGTGAAGGAAATACGCGCCTTTGGTGTTACGGTACAGTGCCTGATAGCAGTGCGAAAAATCCCTGTTGCTCCGCTCGTTCGACCAATCGCCTATCAATTTCGATGTTTCCGTGTTGTACGTCCTGCCGTCAATAATTTTTCGCATGATGTTCTCCATTCTGCCGGGATTTACCGCCCGGCTCGGTTTTTTGTTTATTCTGCGATTTCTTTAATTTTTTCGACAATTGTATTAAAATCATCGGAGCTGATATTTTTTGACTCGAATTTCTCTGTTGTAAAATCAAACCAAACTTTTGCGTAATATAAATTGCTAATCATTTTGCTTGCTGATGAGTTTGAAATTTTTTGGCCATTGAGTTCGGCGTATGAAATGCTTCCTGTGTTGTATTTTTCTACTACCAAGCCAAGCAATTTTGCTAAATCATTAAAATATATCCTATGGTTGTTTCCGTTAATCCATTCTTTTCCTATAGTGAGCATTTTTTCTGTGTTTAACATTGTCGTTGCCTCCTGTTATTTGATAATCTAAGTATACATCAGTTGATGTATGGTGTCAATACATATAATGTACATAAAATGATAAATTATTGATGTAAAATGTAACAATATTGCCATATGATGGGCAAATAAAAAGCCCTCCGAAGAGGGCGAAAAGTCAGAACGCTTGGAGTAAATATCGTATTCCCGATAATACAATCGTCGCGAATGTACAATTATGCTCGCGTTCGCCTTTCAATCCTTTTAGCTTCCTGATCGGCTTCTGCCAGTTTTAACAGCTCTATAAATATCATGCCTGTAATCCGAGCATCAGCATATGCTCTATGGTATCCACCTTGGTCTATGTTAAAATGTTTAGCGACATTGATGAGTTTATGACTGTTTAGATTTACGTACTTTCTAGAGCAATTTAAAGTACATACATAAGGGTTTAGAATACTCACACCTTGCCTATGTAAATTTGCCATCAGAAACGATAGGTCAAACGTGGCGTTATGCATAACGATTGGCAACTCTCCGATGAACTCGGTGAGTTTCGGCAGCATCTCTTCTATAGAAGGTGAATCAGCAACCATGTCGTTAGTTATTCCGTTGATTTTTGTTATAAATTCGGTTATTGGAACCTTTGGTTTTATAAGTTTTTCAAAAGAAGCAAACTCTTTTCCGTTAATGAACCTGACGGCCGCGAATTCGATTATTTCGCAATTGCTAGGGCTTAATCCTGTGGTTTCGATGTCAAATGCAATAAAGTCGTTGCATCGGGCTCTGCCTTTTATAGTGTTTATCCTTATCTGCTCAGTTTCCCCGATTATTTCATTATATTCATCGTCCATGTTTGAGCGCCGTGAGTAAACATGCTGTTGCTGAGACTCTTGCGGTTGGGTTTGCTCTTGGGACTTATCGGCTGTCTTAGCTTTGCCGATAAAATAAAACGCTAAAATAATTATTGCAATCCCGACAAAAAGATTTGCGCTTAGTATCGCAATGCAAATCAATACAGCTGCTACAGCTCCGAGAATCGATAAGATTTTTTTCACAACAATCACCTCATTAAATTATTTAATAGATTTTTAGCCTTGACGTTTATTGAAATTGTAATACTAAATTTAACGATGTGCAAGTTAATTTTTATATTACTTTATTTCGGCGACTTTATTTTGTGCGTTATTTGTGCGTTATTACATGAAAACAGCGACCTGCTAGCTTTACCTAGAAGTCGCTGTTTTGCTGGTGTTCCCGAGACGACTCGAACGTCCGGCCAACGGATTAGAAATCCGTTGAATTACGTAGCGTAACGGTATTTGTAAAAATATCAAATGCTCAATTACAGAGGCTTATTTAATCGCTTTATTTTTGCACTACGCAACGTGTTTAAATTTGTTTTAATAGCGTTATTGCCGCTACTAACGTTTTGTGCGTTATTTTGTGCGTTATTTGCCGCCGCTAACTCTTCGTTGAAAATGTCTTTCATTCTATCGTCCATCGCTTTATTATCATTGCTTTGAAGATGCTGATATATCTTTTTTAGCACAACGACATCGTGTCCAAGTCTTTGAGCGGCGTATTGATCGGGTATTCCATTTCTATACATAACTGTCGCTTGATAGTGCCTTAAATTGTGAAACGTAATCTCAGGAGTTCCGAGCTTGTCCATAAGATTGGCCCATCTGCCGCTATAGCTATCTGGCCGCATATTAAATATCGGAGCTGATGACTTTTTATAATCGATTGGTCTTTTTGATTTTAATAATTGAACCAAATATTCAGGCAAAACAACTCTTCGTATGCCTCTTTCGGATTTAGGTTTTTTATTTTTATATCCTTCTTCCGTAATACCTCTGCTTTTTACTATATAAATAATTGAATTATTAAAATCAACATCCGCCCATGTTAAGGCGAATATTTCGCCTTCTCGCATTCCGGCATGCGCCGCCAACAAAAACGGCAACTCGTCAAACGTGCCTTTGACACATCGGTGCAAAAGAGCGGCTTGCTCTTCTGTAGGGACACACGGTGTGTATTTTTCGACCTTGGGCGATTTAAGTTCTAACATCGGCGATTTTCTTTTTAGAGCTGTATAGAAAATATTAGATAAAACTCCAAAATATTTCCTGACCGAAGTAGACGAATGACTTGATAATTCTTTTGATAAATAATCTTTAACATGAAGATCGTTAATTTGAGATAATTTATATTTACCAAATACAGGCTTAAAATGCGTCTCGATATACATTTTATATGAAATAAAAGTAGAATCTTCTATTTCTGGTTTTTTCATTTCCAACCATTTATCGGCCCAAATATTAAACCTCATATTTGAAACATTGAGTAAGCTTTGGTTTTCCACGTCTATTTCTATATCACGAGCCGCAGCGATACAGTCTTTTTCTCTCTGTCGCGTTATATACTCCCTTATCATCTTTCCATTTAAATCTCTGCCTTTATATATGCAAGCTTGAAATGTTCCGTTTTTTAATTTTCTAATATATGCCATGGCTATGTATCCTCTATATATTTGATTTAAACGATTTAACTTTGCCAAGTATTTTAATATTTTTAAAATCTTTTTTGCCATAAACTTTATCGGGGTAAATAGGGTTTTCGGCTCTTAGAATGATACAATCATCAACTTTATATATTCTTTTGATAGTCGCTTCGTCATCAATCATACATAAAGCAATTTCGCCATTTTCGACATCGGGCTGGCTTCTAATATATACAGTGTCGCCATCGTGAATCCTAGCGTTAATCATGCTATCTCCCTTTACTTTAAGGCAAAAATCAACATCGTCTGACGAATCAACCGTTTCATAACTTTCAATGTTTTCTTCTGCTGAAATTGGCTTGCCTGCGGCCACTCTTCCTAATACCGGAATTTTTTTATATTTTAACTTACGATCTTCCGAGTATTTCGGGGCATCCATCCCCATCAACCATACAGGATTTACTTTAAAATAATGCGCCAACAACTTTATACCTGTTTGTCGAGCGTTGATTTCGGCCCTTTCGTATCTAGATATTGTGGCGCCGCTTAAACCAACTTCTTCACCTAATTGCCTTACGTTTAAATCGTTTTCATCCCTGCATTCTTTTAACCTTTTTGCAAATATTTGCAATAATTCGGGGTTTGCTACCATTATCGCTCAACTCCTTTTGTTTCATTATAATTAAACATGTATTAACACGCAACAATTATTTTAAAAAATTGCTTTATTTTGTTGCGCAATGTATTGACAATCTTAATATATGATTTATAATTTTAAATATGATACGTAGCGCAACAAAGAAAGGAGGCGAGATGATGAGGATTAAGCCGATCGGCACATATTTAACAGAAAAACAAATTGGCATGATTAAAGAAAGAATCTTCATGAGCAAAACAAACTTGCGGAAAATGGCTGATGAGATGATTATTAGCCCAACTACGCTCTGCAATAAAGTTAACGGCAGGAGCGAATTAACACAAACCGAAATATACAATTTGAGTATGATTTTAGATATACCAGTTGATGAAATTTCGGATTATTTTTTTGACGATATGTTACGCAGCGCAACAAAAAAGCAATAAAATGAATGAGCTGCAAAACAGAAAGGAGCAACACAATGGACAAGCTAGTATTTTTAGACCCGGATGATATTCAGGAAACGCCGTTCACAACTTCAAAAGTTATAGCTGATCACGGCAAGGTCAAGCATCACGCTTTACAACAAATGATTTTAAAGTATCAGGAAGACGTTGAAGAGTTCGGGAAGCTCGCATTTGAAATGCGACCTTTGGACAACGGACAGTCTGAAAAAGTCTATCACCTGAACGAAGAACAAGCGACTTTGCTCATAACCTACATGAAAAACACGGAGCCGGTTCGCAGATTCAAAAAGGCGCTGGTCAAACAATTCTATATCATGCAGAAAGAATTGACCTCACGCAAAGTCACAAGGCAGATCGGCAAGGAAGCGAGAGAAGCGCTCACAAACGCGATTCAAATGTTGCCGGACAGTCCGCACAAAGAAATGAAGTACAAGCATTACACCGATTTGGTTTACAAGATTGTTTTTGAGATGAACTCGAAACAATTGAGAGAATCATTCGGATTGGCAAAGGGCGATGACCTAAGAAACAGATTTTCGGCGACAGAGCTTGATCGCGTTTTAAAGCTCGAAAGACAGGTCAGCGTATTACTTGAACTCGGCTATGATTATCGGGCTATAAAAGAGGCATTAAACAAGGCCCCGATGTTGATGGCAGGATAGCAATAACAATCCAAACACGAAAGGAGGCGAAAGAGATGGAAGAAAGAATTGAAATTAGACTTATTGGCAAAACGAAAGGCGCTTTGATTATGGCATATAGCTCAAACATACATGACACAACTCCGGCGCAGGTCCGAACAGTTAAAGCAGAATACGGCAAGAGTGTAAACGAGAGCGAGATACTTATCAAAACGTGCGGAATGGCTATTGCTTGGGGTATTAACACCGTTTACGTTGATCCGTGGAATTGGGCCGAAGATTTGATTGATGATTTAAAGGAATTTGGGCTGAAAGTAAAAGAAAGGCCAACTGCTGTAACAGCTGACCCTTGAGCCTACTCCTTGCCGCTCTCGGTAAGTAAGTGAATTACAAGCTCTTCGCAATAATTCTTAATCTTACTGGCTACCGAATAAACCAATTTAGAAATGTCATCGTTAGTAAACTTTTCACCTTTATCGGCAAAATCTTCAAGAGACTTAACAACAGACTCCCTGTAAGATTCGCCAACATCATCACTAAATTTTGCGGCAATGAATTTTACATCTTTACTCAAATATTAATCACCTCCCTCTGGTACATTTTACCACTTCGGGGGATCGCAAGAAAGGAGGCGAAAGAAGATGAAATATAAGGACATAGATCAGTGGTCAAGAATTGCTCAATTCGCGGACAAGCTTGTGGCTGAAGTCGCCGAAGTTTCAAAAGACGCGACGGAAGGATTCGATGCTTTGAAAATGGCAAAGAAAAAATTCCGTAAAAAATATTTTAGCACAATAGATTACGTTCGAACATATGACGGATGGGTTTCAGGACTTGTATCAGCAATCACAGCACTTATCGTTTCGCTTATTTTACGGAAGATACGATGATAGCCACAAAGAAAGGACAAGCCAATGAAACTATTAGAAAACGGAATTATCCCGGTATACGAATCAAAGACTGGACAAGCGGTAAACGCAAGAGACCTCCACGAATTTCTGGAAGTCGGCAGAGACTTCACAACATGGATTAAAGACCGCATTGAAAAGTACGGATTTACCGAAAATGAGGACTTTGTAATATTCCCCGAATCGGGGGAAAATCCCGGGCGGCCAAAAATGAAGTACATTCTCTCGCTCGACACAGCCAAAGAAATCGCAATGGTCGAAAACAATGAGCGCGGATCAGAGGCCCGGAAGTATTTCATCTCAATCGAGAAAAAATTCAAGCAGCTCGTCAAGCCAAAGTGCATCGAAGATGTGCTAATCGAATCACTCCAAGAAATGAAAAACATCAGGCTCGCTTTGACCGAGACAAAACAGGAAGTGCAAGCCATCCGCGACACGATAATTGTTTGCCCGGAAGACTGGCGCAAATACTGCGTAGATGCATTACGGAAAATCGCCTTCATAACCGGTATGAGTTACGAAGAGGTCAACCGGATAAGTTACGAAGCTTTTGACCTGAAGGGTTACGATCTGAATGCCAGGCTAAAGAACCGCCGCGAAACAGCTGAGTCATACGGCGTATCAAGAACCAAAATCAATCTAATGAACAAGCTAGACTGCATTGGTGAGGACAAGCGCCTCATTAATACTTATGTCAATGTGGTCAAAGAAATGTCAGTCAAATACAAAGCGGCGTGAAAGGAGAAAGTATCGTGAAAAAGAGCGACGAAAACAAAACCATAAAATTCCGACTTTTTATGTCTAATACGTTCCACCAATGCACATGCGCCAATGATTTAAAAATTTTAAGGGGAACAAAAATAATGGATTTCATTGACGTTGAATACGACAATGGCGACGAAGGCGTGCTATTCCTTTGCGAGGCCGCAGACGGCAAAGTCATCGAATTTACGTTCTTCGAAGATGGCTGTATTCATTTGTGCGAAAGGACTGATTTTCCATGAGCATCAAATGGCCTGACGCGATTATCATCATCGGAATATTCGCATTAATAACCGCAATTTACAGGAGGACAAAATGATAACAGTCGTAGTAGTAGAACCCGGTAAAGACCCGTACATCATGGAAATGCCAAACACACTCAAAGAGATGCAAAGCCTCGTTGGTGGATACATAGAGACTATCGCGCTTAAAGATGGATTCGTCATTGTATGTAACGCAGACGGCAAGCCGCTCAATCTACCGCCTAATCGCTGGAACGGCATCAACATGATATTCGGCACATTCTTTATATGTCGGCAAAAAGGCGGCAAATTCACATCGCTCAAATCCGGCATGATGGATTATTGGACGGCCAGATTTAAGTTGAACAGGAGGGTGAAGTGATGGAAGATTGGAGCGAGTTTGGGTTTAGAAAAGATTATAAGCAGGAAGAAAGAGTCGTTAAGCAAGAAAAAATTGAGTATTGCGGCAAGGGTTTTTACGTTTCAACAATAGACCTCGGACTTGACCATTCTTTCGGAGGCACAACGCCTTTATATTTCGAAACGATGATTTTCGCTACAGAAAACGGTCAAGTTAATTATCCCGATTTATATTGTGATAGATACGAAACTCGCGATGAAGCTGCTATCGGGCATGCGGCGGTTATTACCACTTTTAAAAACAAAGCTTTTATGTTTAAAAATGGTCAATTAACAGTTGTCGGAGATGGAGAAGGAGGCGTTTATGCTGACTAAACTGCAAGAATCACGGCTCGCTGCCATACATGACCTTCAAGGCTGGGCAACAGTGGCCCTGATCGTATTATCGATAGTATGCGTGACTTTACTTGTGTGGTTCATCGTATGGCTAAAAAATCACGAAGAATGTGCTAGATGTGGCGAACTCTGCAAGCCAAATCAATATTACCTAGAGAATCGCAAGGTCCATCCGATATGCGATAGGTGCTATGCGGAGGAAATGGAAAAGGAGGAGCGGAGATGAGCGAGGAAAAGAATTGCATGAATTGCAGGGATGGACACATCTTGCCAGATCAAGGACGATGCGCGAAATGCTTTAGAGCTGGTGATTTTGTAAATTGGAAAGCAAAGAAAAAGCCCTCACTATGGCAGCGGATGAAGATGAAGCGGAAAGGATTGGTAGAGAGATGAGCGATAAAACATTATTTGAACGCTGGCAACAGGCAAGGATGGCACTAAACCAAGCGGAGCATGATGTCGAAGAAGCGAAACCCGGATATGAGGACGGAGCTGCATACAGACTACTGGCGGCAAAGTCTGACTTGAACGCGATAAGCTGCGAAATGCGTAAAAAAGAGACTCCCAAAGGAGCCAAATAAAACAACAAAGTAATTATATCACAAATGGAGGACAAATGGACAATTACGAAATAGAAGCGCTCTTGTACTATATGAGACTAAAAAATCTCGGAATATCATGTGGGCTTGAATTAACCGGAAACAGGATAGATGACCCGATTGTGTGGATATATGACTTTGATATGTCATCGCACAGATTTTCAGCTCAGGACTCGGCACAAAGCCGAATAGAACTCGATAAAATTTTAATGGAGGCAGAATGATGGAGTATAACCCTGTAATAGCAGAAGAAGATGTATTTTCGATTACGGACGATAAAACCGCAGAATGGGCGATTAAGATTATTGCTCAACATAACGCGGAAAAGGCACGTCTAACGGAATTAGTAAACGATGAAAAGGCGAAGCTGGCGATAAAAGAAGAGTCGATTAAAAAGCACTATGAGAACGAAACAAACTATCTTAAAGCGAAGCTGGCTGAATACTTTAACGCTCTCAAACCCGAAGCCTTACACACTACCGATACTATGTTGAAGTACAAGCTATTGTCTGGAGAACTCGTTTATAAGTTGCCGAAGGAAGTAAAGGAATATGACGATGACATCGTGATTCCGTTCCTCGAAAAGAATGGCATGGCAGACTACATAAAGACCGTTGCAAGCGTTAAAAAAGCCGAGCTGAATAAGATTACCAAAATCGTAAATGGCGTGGTTATAGACGAGAATGGGACGGTCATAGAGGGCATTACAGTAGTCGAAAAGCCGGGCGAATTTGAGGTGAAAATATGAGCGACAATCTTAAGATTTACAATGCATATCGATCAGTTCCTGAAGAAGCTAAAAAGCCTATTTTGGGCGGCCATCTCAAAAATAAAACAGACATTAACCCTATGTGGCGTATTAAAGTTTTAACCGAGCTTTTTGGCCCGTGCGGAACAGGTTGGTGGTATGAAATCACGAATAAGGAACTATACCCCGGGCCCAATGGAGAAGTGGCAGCAGTAGTTGATATTGATCTATTTTATAGGCTCAATGGTGATGTAAGCAATGCGGTACAGGGCACAGGTGGAAACACATTCATTCAAGGTGGTCATATGGATGATGACTGCTTTAAAAAAGCTTTAACAGATGCAATATCAGTAGCCGCAAAAGCCCTCGGCATCGGTGCAGATGTTTATTGGGAAAAAGACTGTACAAAGTATGACGTTGATAAAAGTGTGAGTGAACCGCAGAATATCCCTGCAAAAAGTGTGAATGACCCGAGGCTTGAATTAATGTGCAAGGCACTCATCGACTCAGCCAGAGAAAAAGGCGTGGTAGTCGGCAAGAATTGGGATGCATTCATTCAGATTACAACAAAACTATATGAGCAAAAGAAAGTTACTTCGATTTATTCACACGATACAAACCAGAAGCTTGTCTGGACTGAGGCAGATATGAAGACTATTGCCGAAGTGTTAAACGGAGAGGAGCTGCCATTTTGAGGGCCTGTATGCTATGCGGCATGACCTCTAACCTAGAGCGGCATCATATCATCCCCGGCAGAGGTAAACGTAAGGCCTGTGAGACAGAGGAAAGCGTAATAGACCTGTGCTATGGGTGTCATGTACACGTTCATTCCTCAAAGGGCAACGAAGACCTGATGCGCCTTAAACGGTATCTGCAAAAGAAATATTTTGAGCAGGGATTGAGCGAAGAAGATGTCAGGGTAAAGATGGGAGATAGGCTATATCTCAACGAGGAAGGAGAAATACATGGACTCAGGAATGGACTTAATTCTGGCGATGAGGTCAGCGCGGCAAAGTCTGATTGATTGCGTATCGGCCATGAAAAACGAAGGGCGCAAGCTTGCCGAAGCAGAGAAAAATTATCGGGTAGCATTGTGCCAGAAGATTCTAACCGAGCGCGAAAAGGGAACCCCGGTAACGATTATATCAGATGTGTGTCGCGGAGACCCAGACGTCGCAGAATTGAAGTTTACGCGAGATTTAAGGGAGTCAGATTACAAAGTTGTGCAAGAGAAAATCAATCAAGTAAAACTTGAAATTCGGATATTAGACGGTGAAATCACCGCAGAGAGGAACGGACAATGAATAAAATTTTTCTACTTGGAAGATTGACAGCAGAGCCAACAACAAAATACACAAACAACAACACCGCAGTAACCTCTTTTACCATAGCAGTAAACAGAAGATACGCTAAAGAGGGCGAGGATAAAGCAGACTTCATCAACATCGTATCATGGTCGAAGCTGGCCGAGTTCGTGGGCAAATATTTCATCAAGGGGATGCGGGTTGTAGTCATCGGCAGGATGCAGAATCGCTCATGGGAGACAGATGGCAAGAAACACTACGCCACGGAGATCATCGCAGAGGAAGCATATTTTGCAGACTCGAAGAAAGCGGAAGCAGGCGGATTCTTCCCGGACGAATAGAGGAAGCGTGAGGTAGAGAAATGAAAATTCAAGCGAATTTAAATCAAATTCTTACCAAAAACACATGCGGTTTTAATGAAATTCACTTAAAATTTGCACTAAATTTCAACAGAAAGCAGGGATAAAAATGGCTTGGACTCCGGTATATCAACAACTCAGAGACCACCGAAAAATCAGAGAGCTTTATCGTCTTCTGAATGTATCAAGAGCCGAAGCCATAGGCACCCTTGTTTTGATCTGGACATGGGCGATAGACAACTGCACCCAAGACGGTGAGCTCTTGTCCGTAACGGTTGAAGATATCGCAAATGCAGCATATTGGGGCAAAAAGCCGAAGTTACTGTTTGAGGCTCTCATTCAATCTAAATGGATCGATGTAGTCGGAGATAAGATTTTTCTTCATGACTGGGAGGATTACAACCGGCCTTTCTATCAATATGTTGAAAGAAAAAACAAGGATAAGCTGAGGAAAAGGCAAGAGAAATCCGCAGGAAATTCCACGGAAATTCCGCAGGAAGCTCCCGAAGAATTCCGCGACTCACATCCACATTCATATTCATCTTCATATTCATCAAAAGATATAAAGACCTCTTCGTCGGACAAGCCGCCGAAAGTGCAGGTCCCTTATGATGAGATAATCGCGTTTTACAACAAGAACCGCAGAGACATGCCGGAGGCAAAGGGGTTAACTGAACTCCGCAAAGGCTTGATTAACGCAAGATATTCAAAGTATGGACTCAATAAGATTCAAGAGGCGATTCTGAAAGCCAAAGAGAGCGATTTTATAAATGGCGGCGGGCCTAAAGCGTGGAGAGCAGATTTCAACTGGATTATGAAGCCGGAGAATTTCATAAAAGTGCTCGAAGGTACATATGACAATAGGCTGCATAAGGCATCCCAATCGAAGGTCGCTCAATCCGGTAACTTCCAGCAGCGTGAATACTCAGACGATGATCTTGATGCCTTGATGGCAAACAAGGAGGCGGAGGCATGAAAGGAATAAAACACACAGGCAAGTTCTGTCATTGTGGTCGCGAGTTATCTTCATGGGATTTGAGATGCAGCAAAGCCACTGCCTACAAAACACCAGTATGCGAGGCTTGCATTGCAAAAGAGTATGACAAGACGATCGATGAGCTGCGGAGCATTTTCGAGGACTTTTTCGGGATGAGGCCCTGCCAAGGATTATGAGCAGTGACTGGAATAAAAAGAAAAACGATCTCACATGGATGTT
>Ga0209728_1000584_pt1 | contig 27735 bp, 30 predicted proteins | sample RifGroD1_FD_183997 | JGI IMG/M metagenome (GOLD analysis project Ga0209728, IMG submission 183997) | Groundwater microbial communities from Rifle, Colorado, USA - Groundwater D1 (SPAdes) (version 2) | ecosystem: Environmental > Aquatic > Deep subsurface > Groundwater | place: Rifle, Colorado... | reverse complement strand
TGCGCCAGTGTTGTTCGAGTTCGCAGTCTATTTCCATGAAACCCGCTACTTTAATGGATTTGAGCTCTTCCAGGCTGACATACCCCCACTCTGCGCACTGGTAGTCATTATTTAAGATAGTGAAGCCCCATAGGATGTCCTGCCCGTCATACTCCGCAATGTAAAAATCGCAGCCGGCAACAAAGAGATGTAAATGTATGAGCTTGTCTTGAAGGGGTGTGTGTTCCGCCGTGGCATAAAGTCTGGGGATACGTGCTAAACGGTCTTTACTTGGTTGATTCCGCATAGAAATTACCTCCTGTGGTAAAGGATTAAACAAGAATGCCCGCGCATCACATCAGCGATAGGCGGGCGGCGGTTCATTTTTTACAGCTTGAACTACGATAGGAGTAAAAGGGCGCAATCTGGCACCAGAGAAGGCTTTTTAGCACTTTCAACTGTCGCATAATTCCACCTTATGTTTGAGTTGTCCTGGGGGCGGGTATGGGGATTCTTTCAGGTTGGACGCTCGGCGGGGGCAAGAAAGATTGTGCTGACTCAACAACTAAACATAGGGTCAATTATGCGTCCGCAGGATTTAACAATTGAAAAGTGCTTAAAGGCTTCGTGGAAATTACTGGTACAGGCATGATTTAGAATCGATGAAAAGTGCGCTCTGGCTCCAACAGAACCAGAGAGGAAGAGAGACGGAACAGGAACGGCGGTTCAGGCGTCGGTACCGATTAAACAGGATGCGATGAGGACATTATTTTATTGCGGGTGAGGTCGTTGGTTTTTGAAAAATCATGGCTTGTGTCGCCATGAGGCCAAAGAAAAGGATGAGTCCGAAGACCCTGCCCCCTATTTTGTTTATGAAGTTAACCGCCATACCTCCGATAGCCGCACTCGCAGGCATAAATATCAACCAGGCTCTCGTCCTGGTGACGGAATATGACCATGGCTCCCGGTGTCCAACACTCCGGACACCTTCTACGGAGCAATTCTCGGGTTGTTGGATAGCGTACAGGCGCATAGCCATGCTGTTTGGCATTCTCGATGATGGTTTCCATGGACATGGGCATGTGGGACCTCCTTTTGTTAAATCGATTTAACAACGAAAAAAGGGCAGCCCCATCTGGATGACGGTGACTGCCCTGGTGTTAGTGGTAAGCGGTAGGTGATGCTGCTCTACTTTACTATTTTATTATTACTACCCGCCTGGCTGCCGGGTTATCACCTCCTTATGCAACGAATGGGTTTTGATCTGGAATAACCGGGAAACTGGGATAAAGAAAAGTGAGAGGGGGGTGGGGCTATAAGTTTGGGAATTGCAGCTTTCTCATGGGCTCACTCTACGGGTGCCTGTGGCGATAAATTATTGGCAAATAAAGTTGATGACCATCATCTTGCTGGCTTGGTGGTAAGGGAGAGGATGTGTCCTGATCCTGATTGGCCAGATCCAAGGTAGATGGAAATGCTTTTCTGGCAGGTCGGCGCATGTCAGCAAATCGCCTACACTCTTTTTTTAGGCAACAGCAGGAATTTCCACCACCAGAGATGCGGCAATTTGCCATATTTACACACATGAAATTTAGTTATAAAAATTTGTTAGGATAATATAAAAATAAAGCTAAACCCACCGCGAGATGGGGACGGAAAGCCACGGAGCTTTCAAGCGAGCCGGGTTGCCTGATTTATGAGGGTAGTCTCGGCTTTTTTTATTTTACCGATAATCTTGAAGGAGACAGCACTACAAACCATAATTCATTTGTCGAATCGTTAACCATCGGACAATGAGGTGAAATTGTATGGTAGAACTGCTAAGAGCGTTAAGACTTGGCGCTGTAAATTTATTTGGGGTAGCGATTCCAGGTTTTCTACTTTTGTTTATCTCTGGGGTTGGTTTTTTGCTACCGATGTTATCGATAGTGTTATCCGCATACAACCACAGCTTATGCATTGATATTAAATGGTACGATTCAAACAAGTGGCTTATCGTTTCTGTTATCATATTGATGTCCTACATTTCAGGATTTATTTTAAGGCTAACTTCCCCCCACGAACTTGATAAGGTAAGCGTAACGAAGAGAAAAAGTCATGTTTGGGATTATAGTAATTCAAAATTTGAGTTTCCATACAGCAAACTCAAATCTTACTTTGAGGACTATGGACACCCTGACCTCGCCGCATTAGTTGCCTGGAAGACAAGCATGGCTGAGGATGATAACATATGCGAAGCGGAGCAAAGGAAGTGTTCAAGCACAATAATAAATCGCATGAAGCTTGACATTGCTCTTGATTGCCCAAGTCTGGCCGCATTCGTTGATTCAAATGAAGCCCATATACGTCTGATGTCTGGTACCAGCAATTCCCGACTATTCTGTAACTCTTTGATTTTATGATAAATTCCAATGTAGGGCTTCGTAAACTTTTTTATTGCCGCCACATGTCTTTTCTGACGTTGGCGGTGAATGGTATGAACATAACTATCTAAAATAATAAAGAATTTTTTTTAACCGCGGTGCATTTTTTTGTTGACAGACCAGCGAAAGGCTGGTTGCGATTTTTCTATGTGATATCAACAAGTTACATAGGAGATCGTCATGAAGTCACGCAAAATTTACCGCATCGAAGCCGTCAAACAACTGGCCGCCAAACCCAAAAGAACCGTGAGAAAACAGCTTAATGCCGATGCCCTGATTCAATTAATGCGAGAGGATTTTAAGAAAATCCCCGATCATCGTGCCGGCAATGCAAAAATATCACTCAATGATGCCCTGATGTCAGCTCTTGCCATGTTCCAGCTGAAAGATCCCTCTCTGCTTGCTTTTGACAAGCGCCGACGCAAAGAACCGGAAAATCTCCATACCATCTGGGGTATTACCAATATCCCCTGCGACAGCCAGATGCGCGACATACTCGATCCGCTGGAACTTTCCTCGTTGCGCGACCCTTTTCGCAGCGCGTTCCGACAACTGCAACGCGGCAAGGATTTTGAGAAAATGGCCTTTCTGGATGGTCATTACTTGCTCAGCGGCGACGGCACCGGCTTCTACTCCTCGGAGAAAGTGTCATCCAATTATTGCATGGGCAAGAAAAACAAGAACGGCAACACCTTGTATTACCAGCAGATGTATGCTGCCGCCTTTGTGCATCCGGACCACAAGGAGGTCGTCCCCGTCTTTCCGGAAATGATCACCAGAAAGGACGGCGCAAAGAAGAACGATAGCGAGCGAAATGCCGCTGGCCGCTTCTTTAAAGAATTTCGCAGGGAGCATCCGCACCTGAAGGTGATCGTGGTGGAAGACGGCCTGAGCAGCAATGGCCCGCATATCCGGGACCTGCAACAGCTCGATCTGCGTTTTATCCTCGGCGCCAAGCCGGGCGATCATCAGTTTCTCTTCGAGAGGATGGATGAAGCGGTTGAGCTTGGCCAGGCGACGGAATTTGAATACATCGATCCGGATGAGCCCGAAAAAATCCATTATTTCCGCTTCATCAACCAGGTGCCGCTCAACCAGTCAAACCAGGATCTGCTGATCAATTTTCTGGAATATTGGCAGGTCGACGAACATGGCGGAACCACCAAATTCAGCTGGGTGACCGACCTTGCCATCACCAGGGAAAATGCCGTCGATATCATGCGGGCCGGCCGGGCTCGCTGGAAGATCGAAAACGAGACCTTTAACACCTTGAAAAACCAGGGTTATAATCTCGGTCACAATTACGGGCTGGGCGAGAAGAATCTCAGCGCAGTCTTTGCGATCCTGATGATGTTGGCCTTTCTGCTTGACCAGATTCAGCAGATGAGCTGCTGGCTCTTCCAGGAGGCTTGGAAAAAGGAGGAATCAAAACGGTCCCTGTGGGAAAGCATCCGCAGTTTTTTCCGCAACTACCGGGTTGATTCCATGGAGACCATCCTCCGGGCCATAGCCCATGGTTTTGAGCGGAAGGAGCTCAAAGAGGTATGCATAACGTAATGCCGGGCGGGCAACAAGTTTTCAAAGAGCGTTCTGCCTTCTCAATACCGAACCGGAAGGCAAAGGGACAAGTGCGTCCGAAAAATGTAAAAAAAGGGCAGAAATCGTTGTGGTCCGCGGTTTCTTGCCGGAAAATTCAAATCAATGGCCCTGATCGCTGGTTTCTATTGAAAATCTGTCGTCAAATTTTGTTTCATTGGGCCAGTACGACCTAAAACGGGAATACTTGGTCTGGTACATGGCTCGCAATCAAGGCGACCAAATGGCTCGTACTAATGGGATTATTCATCTGTATCGGTGTGCTTATCACGCATAAGTGGTTTTCATGGCTATATCCCCATCCCCAGGAATTATCAATGAATACTGAATATTATTGGTTGCAACTGGTAATAAATGTATTCATGTTCATGGCGATGTGGTGGGGGCTACAAAGGATCCAGGAGTTATTTCACAGGAGAAGAGTCAATGAACTGCTTATTATATTTCATGCGGCATTGCGATGTAAGCAACAACCTGCACATATTCCAGGACCGGGATTGGAAGCAGTTAAGGATTGATGAGAAAATTCATGTGCCCCGCTGACATTAGAAGCCATAACGCTAAGCTAACGACTTGAAGAATGATAAGAAATTTCATCACCGGTTTTATTATTTCTCTGCAGGAGAAACGTCTTTCTCCCTCCCATTATCCCTTGCCAGTACTGCCTAAAATAATATAGTATCATCAATCTCTACCAACAAACTCAATCACATAGCGCAGAACAGGAGCAACATGAACAAAACAGAATTGATCAACCAGATAGCCGAATCAGCCAACATAACCAAAGTAGATGCTGACAGGGTATTACTCGGCATGCTGGAAGCCATTACCGATTCCTTGCAGAAAGGTGAGAACGTCACGCTGGTTGGCTTTGGCACCTTCTCAACAAGCAAGCGATCTGCCCGTACCGGCAGGAATCCGCAGTCTGGTAAATCCGTCGAAATTCCAGCTAAAACGGTGGTCAAGTTCAAAGTAGGAAAGAAATTGGGAGATGAGGTGAATAACGGGTAAGAGCAATTTGATTGATGACCAGATGGGCTATTTTACCGTCCAGACCGTCCACATCGTCCAACTATACAGAATTGCACGCTAAATTTAACGCCTGTTTTCTGGGGTTTATCGTCCTTTTTCCTGCCATTTTTTTTGTTTTTGAGAAGGGGATAGGCGCTGCTGCATGGAAGAGGGTGACGATGTGAAGGTTGGGTGTGATGCTGGTAGGATGTTGCTGATACAAGGTTTTTGCTGCCATGACAATCGTCTTTCGTTGTCGTATCGTAAAAGATGGCAGATTGTCCAAGGGGCCAGGGGCACCCTGATACACTCTCATTGCCAAATATATTTTTATTCTCGCATGCGAGAATTATAGCTGGTCAAAAATACCTTTTACCTTCTCATGTTCCTCTGCTAACCGAGATAGCTGTTCCAGCATTTCCTTGTAATTTCCCTTCGTCAACCGAATCTGAAGAGAAATTTCCTTTTGACCGTTGCCGGAATCCATGGATGATACCGTCAAATGTCCCTTCAGTTCTTCTTTTTGCTCGAATATTTTGTCTTTCAAAATAGTCACTGATTCATCCAGCAAATTCTTTTTGGCAATCACAGGATCATTGGCGATTATTCTGAGTTGTTCAAGCAGAACAGCGCGTGGTTTTTCCGATGCAAATGCTGATGCAATAGCACCTGTTACATCCTGTCTGGCCAATGCCGCAGAGAGTTCTGGATTTAGTTTGGTCAGCAAGTCTTTGATTTTTATGAGGTTCGGTCGTGGAAGACAGAAGGGGAGGACAATTTTTTGAAAAAACAAATTTCGATCAGCAGCATTTTTTGTTGGTGCAAGCACCTCGGCGGCAACCGCTAACGGGATAACGCCTTTCTGTAGAGCGGTGATAATCTCGGGGGAATCTTTTTTTAATCCAGCAAGCTGGAGATATTTGTTTATCGTCTTTTCTGATTTGCCTATGCCGAGTGCTGATGCGTATTCTTCACCTAATTCTTTATCAAGGAGCTTAAATTGGGCCTTAGCTGCGGAAAGAAAATCTGCAATTTCAACGGAAGTAAAATCTTTTCGTTCTCCGTTTTCGGTCATGGAGATTAGAAGACGCTGCTGCTCCGTTAAAGAATTTTCGTCGTAGATCTTGGCAATAGCCTTTTTTTCCCCATTCAACTTGAGAGCTTGGAAACGTCGATACCCACAGAGCAGCCGCAAGGAACCTTTTGCGTTTTTCAGGAGAATGAGTGGATGCAATAAACCTTCCTTTTTTATTGAATCCGCAAGAGATTTGATGTCCTTTTCATGCGATTTTTTTAATTCGACGTCCTTAAAATCTGCTCCCCTAAATAAATATTTCTTATCTTCGGGAGTGGAGCATCTTATCTTCGCCAGTTCAACTTGCTGAATACTCTCCGCAGGATGTGGCTGCATCAACTTCGGCAGAGCATAACTGAGGGCGTCAGCGGTTTTTTGGATGTTGGCGTAATCTCTAAAACCGGTGTATTGAATTTCTAATTGCATGGCATATACCATGCTGTTTTGGTATTCTTTTTGGAGGAAAATTCTGGTGAGGTTATTTGAACTTGTAGCGCAATAATTTTCAGACTTTTCAGCTGTCTTGACAGAAACGAGGTTTGAATCATATTCATTCAAAGCAGCATACATTTGGTTTACTAATTCATCTGGTGCGCTCAGCTTTATTTTCCCTTGGCCAATACCAATTAATATGTTGACTTGCCGGCCATTTAAATATTCCGCTTTATATGCTTCAAGACTTTCATCTCTAATGCCATGCAACCAAATTACGAGTGCACGGCCCCTCATTTTTGTTATATTCTCGGTTGTTTCAATTATCTTGTCTAAGAATTCTTTTTCTGCATCCGTTCCTATTATTTGGTCAAGTCGGTTTAGATTAATTATCTTATTTTTCGGGTCAGGTGCCTTACCATTTGGAGTTCGTTGGTATTTTTCATTAATAACTGCGAAGCAACCCAATTTATTGGCTATTTTTTTCGCAATTTCTCCTGCGTTGTCGTCATCACCATAAACACCATGCGGCACAGCTATAAGGATGTTGCTGTGTCTGCCTTGTATGTCTTCAATTTCTTCTTTGGCTGTCAAACTGCGTTTTAAGTAATAATATTTTTTTCGAGCATCCTCTTCTTCTTCGATATTCTTGAATACACCGTGCTTTTCCTTCACTATTGAGTTTAATGAGCTCCTGACATCCTCTCTGAATTTAAGCCAGTTTACTTTACCCTCAATCTCTTTGTTGTAATTGATTTTCCCGACTTTCCAATGGTCAACGATGGGATAAAGTTTTTCAATAAGGGCTAGCGCCTGATCAGGATCAATAACTGGCTCAAGGCTTACCCATGTTTTAATTCCAGCCTCATGGGCGATATTAATGGCTTTTATTCGGTCTTCTATGGGGGTTGCGTTCGGTTCCCAAATGTCAGCATCTTTTTGCTCGGAAAAGACAAGAGTCGTACCAAAAGAAGATTTTTCATAACCTTTTAGAAGGTCAAAGTCCTTAGTGGCTCTCGTTCCTGCCTTGGTCAAAATTGTAAATCTTAAATTATTTTTCTTAAGTATCTCTATCGCTTGGCGGGTAATATTATGTTCTGTTTCAATTGTAGGATAGGGGTCACATGAAAAACTAAATAAAATTTCACGGTCATCCTTGTTTGCAGCCAATATTTTGGCATCATTCTCAAACAAATTGATAACATTTTCACGTGGTTTTACTTCGGCATGGAACTGCTCGCGGGTTTTCTTTGATCTTGGTGAAGGAACATAACAATAGAGGCATCCATGTGTGCAGCCTGAATAAAGATTAGCTGAAAGTTGGGCATATTCTCCAGCACGGCCAGTTGGCTCGTAAATTATTTTGAGGCCTTTTTGTTGCTTAGCCACGGCGTCTCCTCATCTCGAAATTTTTTTATGGAAAGATGGGTTATTCTATGTTTATTCTATCAAGAAGATGCGATGGTTTTCTATCCTTAAGTTGATATTTTGGAAATAATTGAAATTTATCTATTTTATACTGTTCACTCAGTGGTCGGTACTCGTGTTCTGCTTTTTCAAGAGCAGGAATCCATATCTGGCGTTGGTACCGAACATTTGACAATGACGGCTTTTCTGACGGCTTTTTATTCTTTTTGACGGCTTTGACGGCTCTGAAATGGTTGTAAAACACGGTGGAATACGCATTAAACCGGCCTTTCACGCCGGCAACAGGGGTTCAAATCCCCTTGGGGACGCCAAGGAAATTCAAGGAGTTAGCTCATTTGGGCTAACTCCTTTTTTTGTGCTGACGGCTCCTCTGACGGCTTTTTTCATTGTTGAGCCACATTCGCCTTGTTGAATAGCCCCTCCATAGCCCCTCTGACATATTCAAGTCCAACCGTTTTCAGGTATCGCTCTGTCGTGTTAGGGCTTTGGTGTCTCAATATAGCCTGGATCGTGGCAACGTTATATCCACGCTTAAATAACATTGATGCTGTCAGATGACGGATTGAGTGAAAACCAAATCCTTTTACTCCTGCCTTCTTACAGAGTCTCCGCATCAATTGAAGCCGAAACCTGAATGGTTTTCCATAATATTCCTCACAGAAAGGCGTCTGGTCGGTACAAATGAAGACGTAAGGGCTATCTTTGATTGCCCTGTTGTCGAGCCACCAAATCAGGGACTCCCGTAATTCAGTTGTCATAGGCAACCAGTCGGCTTCAAAATTGCCACCTTTACGCTTCCTGGTCCACAGCCGAACTCTGGCATTCTCAAAGTCCAGGTCATCCGTTTTAAGCCGGAATATTTCCCCTCTGCGGCCAGCCAGATATAAGAATGCTAATAACATCACCCGGTCTTGTCCTTCAGCTTTCTCATAGACTTTCCAGAAATCTTCTTCTGGTGGGACGTATCGAGGCTCTCTAACTTCGGGCATTTTCCTGATCAGACAAGGGTTCGGGGCAGGGAGTCGTGGTTCTATATACTCCATACCCCAATGCCAAGCCGCTACAAGGTTTTTTCGGTCCTTGTTAGCCCCGTATCCAGACCGCGCTTTCATCTGTGCCTGGCTGTAATTCAAGACCATCTGCGGGGTCAGCTCCTCAACAGGAAGCATCGGGTCAATCTGTTTGAAAAAACTCTTAAACATGGCCTTTTTTTCGTTATAGGTTGTTGCAACAAAATTGGCCTCGGCAAAGTCAAGATATTGCTCTGCCCAATCAATCAAGCAGACCGTGGTTGTTTGGCCGTCCCACTCCTCGTCTGGCAGCTTTCGCATCTCTGCTTCCCAGGCCAGAGCATCTTTCTTGGTGCTGAATATTTTCTCTTTCTTGCTGTTGCTCCTCCTTACTTGTCCTATGTACTTCTTTCCTCGCTTGTATGGCATTGGATACCTCCTTTTCAAAAAATCTGTAAGAGCGTCCAATGCGTACTCCACCTAATTCAAGATAATAATCGCGAACTGTTTTTACATCCATATTTAAAAATTCTGCGACCTGCTTCGCTGTTAAGGCGTCGCCTAATTTTTCTTTCAGCATAATTTTGGGCCTCTCAAGAAATTGCATCTATTTTTCATCATTATGATGAGTTGGCAGCATTCAATTCTGATAGCCGATGAGCTCAAATAAAACACTCCCAACCCAGCATAAAATTGTTAAGATTCATTATCAAATTAATTAATTTTAATTTTTAAGCCGCACAGTAACTTTCCCTATGCCGCTAATTTTTCATCTGCAAATTGTTGCAATGGCTCAAAAACGATCACAGCACTGGGGAACGGAGCACTGTTCTTGGCATCACCAAATTTTAAGCGCCCCTTAAACAAGTAAATTTCGCCTTTCATGGCAAAATCATGCCACCACAATGTGTCAGTTCTGGCAGGAACTAAGCAGACCACTGTTGCGCCATTTTTTGCCGACACATAAGCCTTTTTCATCCACAAACCAATTTCTCGACCATACGGTGGATTCATGAAGACACTTTCCGTTCCCCAATCTTGGACTAATCCGTTTTCATCCTTTGTGAAAAAGTATTTGCATTTGCTATTGTCTGCAGTGGCACAAGGATCCAATGTAAAAGCGAATTTTTTGTCCCATTCAGCAAAAACTTCTTGAGGTGTGGCCCATTCACAGGTTTCACTCCTGAAATGGACCTTGTTAAATTTAGTTATTTCCATTTGATTTTCCTTTAAGGCAGTCACCCAGGCGTCGAAATGATGCCAGATTAAAAGGTACTGCTCTTGTTCGCAGTGTTAATTGGGTTGGTATCCTGAAAAAATTTCTGGTTGCTGTTTAATTTTAGTTTTCTGCATTGTGTAGTTTTGATGCAGAGGTAATAATATCGTAGGCAACAGGTGTCAGTAATTTATATAATTCCTGTGCTTGCTTATCTTCAGGGCTTAATAAATTTCCTGTTTTGCACTCATAAAAATCCGGAGCAATGATCCCGCGGGAGAAATTCAAACAATATTTTGTCGATATCCACTGGGGACTTTCATAAATTAAACTTTGGTAATTTTGAACGTCTTCCTCAATCCTATATTTTGATTGTGGCATTAATATGATGGTGTCATGTTCAATTAATACTTTTCCAAGACATAAATAATTATGTTCTTCAATATCCTTCCAGTCGGTATTCTCATCTTCTAAAATCCATTCTGTCACAGGATAAGCCCAAAAGATTCCGGCATCACTTTGTTCAATCAAATAACTGTTGAAAAGGTTGTAAATTTTTATCTTCATTAATATACCTCTCTAAAATTTCTTATATTCACTACGAGCAGCTTGCTCCAAAACCACCATGGTTTTGAAGCAAACTATTTTTATTAATCTTACGTTTATCGGGTGAAATATTTGATTATGCTACCCTTTTCAAATATTCCTGCTGGAGACGCTTAACGGCAAAGTTGTAATATTCTTCCTCATGCTCAATGCCTATAAACTGCCGATCCAGCATTTTCGCAGCTTCCAGTGTTGTTCCCGATCCCATAAACGGATCACAGATTAAATCTCCAGGCTGACTGCCCATCGTTATCAAATGGAGCATCAGCTGTAACGGCTTGGCTGTTAAATGAGGATTCTCTACCCCAGCCAACTTGGTGCCTCTTTGATCTGGTCGCTCCTTCTGAACAACTAAAAAAGGAAATGTCGCTTTAACTTCTGCAGGAGCATTGGAAAAAACTTTTTCCCGAGCCCATTCGTCAATGTCAAAAAACTTGGAATGCTCTCCCAGTGCGTTATCACTGACTAAAAGTGTTGAAGGAAATCTTCCATGCTTTCGACCTTTCAGTGGTATTCGACAATTTCCTAGCCATGAAATTCCTTTGCCGTTCGAGACGGCTTGTTCCATTATAGTTTTTTCCTCGATTGGCCTCATTGCTACAATGATAACTTCAAGAGCAGGCATAGGATTGAACCCTGAGTATGCTCCTATAAATTGTTTGGCAAGATCAGTTTTCGGAGCAGCGTAGTATCTGGTTTTTTTCCCTTTGGGAAAGACATTCGGACCAGAATTACACACCTGTACCCTTTCACTTGCTCTGTCCTTTTTCGGCAATACGCCATCCCTCCGATCTATAGCTTTTGAGATGTTGTATCCTCTTGGCATGGCATCACGGCGATAACTCCAATAAAGAGAAGGGAGGTCTACTTTGAAACCAGCACTCCCAATATCAGCTATCATCCCGCCTAATAAATCCTGTCTTGCAGATGACATGGCAAACATCAATCCGCCAGGTTTAAGCGTTCGGTAACATTCCTGCCAAATTCTAACGGATGGCAATTGATCCCATTTCGCACCGCCAATTCCAAGGCCATATGGAGCATCAGTGCAAAAGTGATCTATGGATTTATCAGCGATTGTTTTCAGCACATCCAGGCAGTCACCATGAACAAGCTTCTGCAGCAGAGGCTTGTTAGCTGATTTGCGAGGAGCGCTTGTATTGCCTAATGGTTCTGGCGAAGGAGAAGAGTGATAATCGTCTGCGGCTGCCTTTTCCAGCTGGATAAACTCTTGTTTTTGAGTACAAGAAGCCAGAGAGTGCGGTGTGGTTGCTAATGCACCATTCCCTAATGTGATAACGTGAGGCATTTCCGCCTCTGCACTGCGTACTGAATTTGATTTTAACATTTCAAACTCCTTATACACATAGCGCAAAAAGTAGCTGTCGCATGAGCATTTACTTGCAGCGCTATGTATAAAATGACTGATGGCTACATCTGATGGAGAAAATCTCCGGGTAACCCAGATGTCATGCCTTTAATTTGAACGGCTACCCCTGAGCCAGGCAGTAATGAAACTCCCTGAACCTTTATGCTTATATTTTTTGTTGAAAAGGTGAGCAATGTTCTCTTTTTTTACATTCCGTACCTCCTTTTTCGTGGTTGTTGTTGACGGTGACTGTATTTGGTTGTATGTTGTGTAGAAGTTATTAACTTGATATGAGTTGAGTTAATTTTCTCACTGTTTTATATATAATACCATAACGTGACGCCATTGTAAATTGTTTTGCGTTACTTTTTATCTGATGCTATGAAAAAAATAGACTCCCTCTTAGAATTAGCTAATTTTAATTTTCTAAACTGTCATGAGTCTGACTTCCTTATGATGGTGAAATCGTACTCAAATTTTTTGAAAGAATTTCCAGTGATTGCATCAAAGGTTGATATCGAAAAGCGACACATGATGTATATGGGAGGCCTTTTGGAACTCTCATCTTCCGAAGATTTTGAGAAGAGGAAAGACTATTTTGCAGAATTGAGTAGGCATCTTAGATCGCGGATGGTTGCCACAGAGACAGAATCCTTGCCTGATTGCACTCTTGATATAAAGGGAAGGTTTGAGATGCGGCTTGCTGAATCAGGGAAAGAATATGTTGAGCGGTTCATCCCGGATCAGCTCGGTGAAATTAAAGACGAATTAGAAATTGATGATGACAAGTTTCTCTTAGATTATGCTTTGTTGATTACCATCAAAGAAGAAAACCTGATGCCTGACCGCTTTAACCGGTGTGAGCGTGAGAACTGCAAAAAAATCTTTTATCAGCACACTGCCAAAAAGAAGAACTTTTGTTCAACTCAATGCAGCGGTGCAATAAGACAGGCTGCATTGAGAGAAAAAACGTCAAAAAAATAATCATCGTTCTGCAAGTGCCCTCCACCTGATTCTCGCATGCGAGAATGCCCCATGCTGTCTATCCGAAAACCAAAAGCCGAAATATTTTGAAAAAAAATAAAAAAAATGCACTTTTTTTGTCCTCAACTTTCGAGAAATGGACAATATGTATAAGTAGAAGGAAATGAAACTAGGGGTTAACCCTAGCCAAGGTTGACCTGAACACTGGCTGACACGGTTGACCGGATAACAAGATTCCGCCACTACCCGCCTCCCAACCAATACCCGTAAGGGTTGAACTCGGCGCGGAGGCTGAGCAGCAGCCTACGTGCCCCAGAGTGATAGCTCTGGTCCTCTATTCAGCATGGAGATCTGCCCAGTCTGGGTCCGGGAAATTCTGTTTTGCTTTTACATGAACACTGTTGCGCGCCAGGGTGCCGGCCTGGTAGATCGGCTTTCACAATGATCCATATGGCTGCGGCAGATTGTTGTTGGATTCGATCCGACTCACGTCAGCAATAAAATTTCTGCTTCAGCACCGTGATAGCCGCCGGATTTTTTATAGGGGTTGAGATTTTGAGGGCTGATGCTGGCGGAATCGTGTTTGAGAGAGTTGCGTCAGGTGTCGCTGCGAAGATCCTTTCACAATCGTCCTGCCGGCTGCCGAAGGTTGTTACGTAACGCTGTGGCAATCAGAAGAAATCAGGAAGTATCTTAAGTTTTGGTATGTCGCCCTAGACCAAGGGTTGCCAGAGGATATTTTTACAATCTGAATTCCAGCAGTTGAAGAGAAAAAAATCAACCGCCTCAACGCCAGAAATTTATGATTTTATGGACGTCCCCACTTCCTGCACGTCCCCACTTCCTGCATTGCCGGGGCATCATGACCTTGCCGGTCATGGAATTCATGCGCCGCTTCCTGCAGCATGTCCTGCCTGCAGGGTTTCATAAGGTCCGCTATTACGGGCTTTTCCATCCGGTCAACCGGCCGTTGCTCCGCCGCGCCCAGCTCATCCTCGGACCTGCGGCAAAAAGCAAGGAAGTAACCCGGACAGAGGCGGGCCATGAGAAAGAGCCCTGTACCGCAAACTGCCGCTTCTGCAAAAAAGGGCGGATGATGGCCATTGCCACAGACTGTTGCCGGTGATTATCATGCCTGACCTGCAAAAATCGATTCTTGCTCCTTCGAGATCCCCGCCATGAGGAGAAGAAGTTGCCGCCAGATCAGTGTGCTGCCAGGTAAGACAGAGGCAAAAAAAAACGGCCTCAATGTTCATGGACACGTATGCCCATCCGCCTGAAAAACAACAGAAAATACCGGTTCAACCGTCAATCGTCTATATCCCGCAGAAAATTTGGAAAACGCTCAAGCTTGCAGTTATTCCTTCTTGTCACCTCATGATAAAAGTGCTACTCCTTTTCCGTGACGAGAGAAAATCCGGGTAAAAATTCCTATATTAATGATAAGTTTTTGAGGCCGTTTCGGCGGTTCAGTTCAACAGGAGTTTGAATAAAAATACCTGAGTATATGTATAAAATTAATCAAAATTTAGCCTAAGAAAGCTTTAATGATAGGAGAAGAATTATAGTGGAATTCCCTGATGAGAAAAAGATTAACGAAGAAGTAACAAAAAGATTTGCAGTATCAGGTTTTTTCCCACATTCTTCTCGTACAATATCAATCAATCAGCCGCTTGCTGAAGTTGCCGATCTTATTTTTGGGGACCATAGCAAGCCTCGCCATGAAATAGATGTTCCAGAAAACTCAGCTTTCACATTCTCAATATTAATGCATGAGTTTTTTCACTTACTTTGCAGTCAAGCGACAACTGTTGGTATAGCACTTGCTGTGAGCATGGAGGAGTATATAATTTCTTCTTTTAATATTGCCAAAAATTACCAAGGCAAACTTAGCAACCCAATTCAACGAGATAATCTTATAAAAATCATAGAAGATGAAGGAGGGGTGGAAGTTCTTTTAAAAGACAATGAACAATACTCAAACAATAATTTATTATCTTCTTTAAGATACTTTTTGATAAATGATCAAATAATTGAAGAAGCAATTTCACCATGCATTCAGCATAGCAATTTTCCTTCCGTCCTAGATATTAAGAAATGTTCTCTTGTCAAAAAGAATGGGAAGTACTGGATTAGTGCAAATGATAAACACTATTACCCTTTCAATTATCTTTTAGTAATAGAAGGTATCGCCTCGATAGCTGAACAAATAACTATACAAAATTGTAGCTCTAAACTAAATCAGACTATATTGAAAGAATTCAACATGTTACCATTAACAGAAATTATAAAATTTAAATCCAACAAAAATAATATATATGGTCTATTCAATAGGTACCTTCAGTTTAACCTTCCTGATAGATTTCAAACTGGCAGTGCAATGTTATTAATTTGCGAATTAATTCTTCAGCTTGGAGCAACTTTAATAAAACAAAAAGATGATTCATTAGCAGTTCGAATTGATGAAGCAGGAGAAATAACTGAAAAAATATTTGCAATATTACATCGTCCAGACTGCCCAGATGTTGTCCCACATGACTTGGAGTCATTTTACAAATTTTATAATTATATCATTGAATCCGTTAGCGGCGTCCCACCGCAACAATATTATAACGATTGGGGTAATTGTATTATAGCCAGAATGGAAGATAGCATAATTTTGGGAAAAGACAGGTGGGAAAACTGTTACGGACTGTTTACAGCCTTGACGGATAAATTGTTTTTTGCACCAAGACTACCTTTTGATTTGTTTTTCTTCACAAAACTCTTCAAAATAGTAAAGCCCTCTGTGTTTGCGCCAGATGTCATTTATTTATCACGATTTTGTGTATCTTACACTTATGGTATCGTAGATGAGGAATTCTTATTCAATATTATACGAAATTTAGTTGAGGGTATCCCTCCAGTTTGTCACTTCAATTGTGTAGGGATTTGCAGAGGCCCCCTTTATGGTGAAAATTGTGATGATTCGCTGACGAGCAACAATTGGAAACCTTGTGGTTTTTTTGATCATCAAGCTGAAATAAAAAATATTTTTGGCATAAAAACTCCTTACAGCCAACCAAAAGATAATTTTACAAAACTAATCGATTTTTATAAAAAAAATAAAAAAACAGTTATCCTTGAAATTATTAAGGATAAGGGGGAGCATTACTAATGCAATCAATACGACTACGGAGTGATTCAGAAAACATTGATAACCTCATAAACACACTTAACGATATAAGCAAAACCCTGCCGATCAATACCAAAATTCGGCCTGTCAATGCAAACATGAATGCGTCTCCAGAAATGGCTGATATTCTCATAACTGGGAAAGATATATTACTCGCAGTCCTTCCTATAATTGCATTCTACCTGGGCAAAGGTAAAAAGTTTACAGTAAGTATAGGCGACACAAACATTTCATGTGAAGGCTACAAAGAAGACGAGATAAAGCGATTAATTAGTGAAGCTATCATGTTGAGCTCAGCTTCTACAAAATCAATTGATACTGAGACCGCGAAAAACGGGATTAGATGATGTGAGGTTAATTTAAGAATTCATGTGGCGTGGCCGAGCAGAGCAATACAGACGAGTTATAGTCCCGCCGCCACAGAATTGTGTGGTTCAGCTCTTGAGATTGCCATATCGAATATATGAAAAAATAAAATAATCTTCCGGTTTATATTCCTACTGTTCATCCGAATGAGTGGAGGGTACAGGCCGAACATTTTTTTACAATTGCCTCAGCCTGTTTCTTCGTCCAGGTCAGCAGAGGTAGCCAGTACCTGACAGTACCGGCATGAAATCATCGAACTTGCGGCGGAGACGTTTGCAATAAGTGTTGTACCTGATATTGAGCAGGTCCGCCGCATCGTGCCGGTCAAGGTAGCCGGATGCCACCTGCCCATCAAATTCGCCAAAGTGCTCATCGATTATCCCCTGTAATTCCATCCCGAGATATTCATCTTCCGGGGTGATTGGGTTCGATAGTCCCGGAAAACCTCTTTTTTCCCAATAATCGAAGCTATATCCACGGCGATCTCTATCATCGCTTTTTTGTTGTTCACAGATTTCCTCCCAAGAGACTGTTGCAGCGTGCGGTATCTCTTTTCCCCGCCCGTAATTCCTGAGAAGGGATTTTAGCATGTAGTTTGTGTAATGCGCGGTAAACGTTGTTCGCGTGGGTTTGGAGGGGTCTATTTTCCGATAATGCTCCCTGGCGATGAACTCCGTATAGATCTGGTGCAGAATATCATTTTTTGTCAGCCGATATCTGTCTTTCAGGGCCTGGACGGTTCTGTTTATCGAACGGTTGATTTCCAGGTTACCCCCTCCGGAAAGGAAAAAGTTCATGAGCAGGTAGACATCTGCCAACAAGTCCTGGGTCTCTTCATCGTATCTGGCCGGCATGGGTAAGGAAACATCTTTGATATGGCTCATCGCTGCACCTCCTCGGATGGATTGCTGAAGACATCATCAATAAACCAGTGCTCTTCCCCATCTTGGCGAGTGCCGAGAATATAAAGGTGATGCTCCCGGCCATCATCAGAAAGACTGGCTGGTACTGTGTCAATTTTGATAACCCCGTCATGTGCCAGCTGCTGGATGTGATCGCCGGCAGTTGATTTTGAAATATTCAAGGTCTTGGCCAGTTCTGATAAAGGGATGGCTGTCCCGAGCCGGTCTGTGAAACTAAGCCTGAAGGAGTTTGCCGGGTCAGGGTGATAGTCTTTGAAAAACATTGACCTGATGATTCTTCTGCGCAGCCAGAGATATGTCCTGAATTTCTTCTTGGTCATGAAGTGATTGCGAAAGCCCGGATTATCGAGCAAGTCAAAAGATACCGGCACAAATTGCTTGGATTTATTTTTCTGCCTTACCACAGGGGCGGCTTGTTGTTCGGTTGTCATTTGCATTAGCTGTTTCCTTAAAAAAGGTTGAGCCCACCCCATTCTCGCATGCGAGAAAAAGGCAGGCTGCAGTGATTAAACGGTTGGTTCAGGTTTGAGTCTGTCGCCGACCAGCCAAAGGTTGTAAGTCAAAATATTGATTTCACATTTTTTGAATTGCTCATGGTAGATAGCGCATTCTTCCTGAATGCATTGCTTATCCAGCAAGGGGCAGAACTTGATTTTGTTGTTATCATTACGTTTTTTCATCTTCATTTCTCCTTATAGGTTAAAATCGTTTTTTGTTTTCTCAGCTGCGGTCTTCACCGTGTATCCTTGGTCAAGATACGCTTTGATCCGGCTGATGATTTTCAGGTCATTGTCGTTAAAGTAGCGATATGACCTTTCACCGCAGACGACTCTTTCCGGAGCCGGTATGTACCCCTGCTCATGCCAGTGCCTGATCTGTTTCACGCTTACGCCGGTTGCTCTGGCCGCCTCACCGATGGAAACTGGTTTGTTGTTCGAGTTCTTCATTTTGAATCTCCTTTAAATTGAGTTTTTCAGAAAATTTTATTTTTTCTCCTACCTTTAGTCAGGTTAGTTTATTCAGGGGCATGGATTGACTAGGTAGGTGCGGTCTTTCTATTCTTCAGCGGGTTGAGGCGAGGTGATGCGATGCGCCGGATTGGTGCAAAAGATTGGTTGTTCGAGGAAGGTGGCGGAGTGGAGGGCTGTGATTATGGAACGAAAAGGGATATCGGTAAGGTTGAACTTGCGTATTGAACCCTATCGAATTATTAGAGGGTATAGCTGGCTGAATTTGAAAGAAGTGTTGAGAATTTGTCTTTGGAGAAAGACCAGTTGGTTTGGAAATATCTTGACTGGGCTTGGGGTAGGAAATAATTAAGTAAGATGTCCCCGCAACTAAGGAAAATTATATGAAAAAGATTCTTTTTCTTTTTTTGGCTCTTTTTTTGTGCCTTCCCTTCGCAAAGGAGTCTTTTCCTTTAGATTTCAGCGAAGAAGGAATAAAAAAAATGTGTCAAAACAATGATAATTTTAACACTTATGACGAATGTCTTAAGGCGTATAATGATTTGATTAGAGACCAAGAAGTGTATGATGAATGTATTTTGGAAAATGTGAAAGGTCAGACTGGAGCAGCGCTCGGCGCAATACAAACGGCCTGCAAAGAAAAAGCTCGGCGTTCTTATTTAAGAAAGAAAAAAGTGAAAAATTTTTTTGGTAGAATATTTGGGAAATAATGCTAATAATGAGTTTCAATAGCCTAATAACTTTGCCAAAGCAAAAAAATATGGGACAAGCAATTTCAATCACTTAAGCTCAAGTTGCTTGGAAGGCCAGGAGAAAAAATGAAGGGCTATGTGCTTTTTGTGTTTTTGATAACAAGTGGTTTATTGGTTCCACAAGTCTTTGCGCAAACCGTAACAATCAATGATTCACCACGACCTTTCTCTGTCACCCCTCCCAATTCTTGGAGTCGGGAGTCGACTTCTACTGGCAATTCCCGCGTGAGGTTCGTTTCACCGCCTGGGTCACCATACGCAGAGTGTGCTGTTATCGTTAAGGAATTTCCTTCGCTTCGAGGTAACCCACAATCGTTACTTGATCAGCAAATGATGGAATCTCCGGATGTCCAAGAGATAACACGGCAATTATCAACTCGGTACAACAACGTAAAGGTAATCGACACTGGTGTAGCTAGTATTTCTGGATTCCCCGCCCAGCTTTATAATGTTCAATACAGTGTCGGAACCACATCTGGAGAGCAATGGATTCGGGGAGTATTAATCTCCACCCTTACAACTCCAGGACTCGTATGGACAATATCATGTGGAGCAATGGAGAGCACATTTGAGGAGGCTCAGAAGGGATATTCGCATTGGCAGTCCGAAATAGTTCGTTTTCCTACTAACGTGAAAATTCTTGAAAAGATCCATTAATTTTCAGTCGAGAAGAGGGACATATTTAATAATGCATGATGAAGCTTCTGAGGTAGGTGATAAAACACAGCAAAAGATATACTCGATCAATAGATGTATCAAGCAGAGGGGAATCAAAAAGTTCATGTATCCATCCTCGCTGAAAAAATAAAATTCTGGGTAGCTGTTTTCTCGAACTAGAAAAGATAAGTTATTCGAACCTTTTCCTGGTGATAACTTCTTTTGGATTGATAGTGCTAAGGGGTTTAAATAAAGAGAAATTAGGGTAATACACATATCCAATCAATTCAGGGGACTGGAAGAAACAACGCAACAGCGCTTTGCAACAAGGTTCTTGTCCTACTTCTGATTTCTGGGCTAGGCGGCTATTGCACACTGGAAAGATCTATGATGAGAATCGCCGGGACATACACTGATCAACAGTGGATGAAGCTTAAGAAGCGTCTACTATCTAATCAAAGCGAATGCCTATGGGACTTGGCTTTCCGCCGCTTTTACCGCATACGAATCGATACTCGTTACCTTTACCCTATAGCTTCCATACAGGAGCATGATACTCAGTGTGGTGAGGGCTTCGCGATTGCAGCATTGTTTTGTTCCCTCATTGAGTTTCTTGAGAGTTTCGAGAAAGGCTCCAACTTTCACTTCATTGGCAAGAGCAAGTATGTGCTTCAACCCCATGAATACTCTGAGCGCCAAGCCTCTAGTTACTTCAAAAATTTTCTCACGAATCGAACGCCATTTAACGATTTGATTCCCTCGAATTTAGTAGATAGTTTTTATCAGGATGTCCGATGTGGACTCCTCCATGAGGCTCAGACGAAGCACGGTTGGCGCATATCAACCGCCCCATCGAGCGGCGCCCTCATTTTGCAGAAAGATGGTAAGATCACACTCTTCCGAGATCAGCTTATCCCGGCTCTTGAGACATACTTTCGCAATTACCAGTCGCGATTGCTAGTCGATCTCGCTACCCAAGAGGCTTTCATCAGAAAGTTTGATTACCTATGCCAACCGTAGACACAAATACGGTGCCTAGCAAAAATTTGAGCCAGACGGTTGTGTGTCCATAAATAAAATATAAAGAGGTAGAAACCTCGGTGGCTGAAATCTGGCGTTAAGCGGCGAGCGGGGCCGCATTCGGAGCGAGGTGCGCAAAAATGTGGATTTTTGGTTATGGATCACTGATGTGGGATGGTTGGGAAAATTCACGAGGATGCCTCCATCGAGCCAAAGCTGACTTAGCAGGATTTAGACGAATTTTCAACAAGGCATCCGTGAAACGATGGGGGACCAAAGAATGCCCTGCCCCCACTTTGAATCTTGAAGCGAACCTCTCAGCTAGTTGTAGAGGAATTGCGTTTGAATTTCCTGATCAGAAACGAGAGGAAGTGATTCAATACCTAAAGGAACGTGAAGGTAAAAATTTTGAGTTACTGGAACATGGCATTCAACTGGAGAACGGTCAAGAGACTACGGCAAGTATTCTCATATATGCAGGCAAGAACCTCATTAAAGGACAGTCACTTTGGGAGTTGGTCGCAATGGCGCATGGTGCCGTAGGTACAGAAGGTAGTGGCTTATATTACGTTAGGGGGGTGGTTAACAAACTTTCGGAACTTAGTATCGAAGATCCTCATGTTGCAGAATTTTGGCAAACTATAAAACAGATGCACGATTAATAATTATTTCATCCAATCCCGGTCGTAACATTACTACTGTATTGCTCTTCACTACTGCAATACGAAGTCAAGATATCTCCCTACAAGCTTTATTTTTCAGGATCAGTAAAATCATCGTCCAGACCGTCCGAATCGTCCAATAGCACATCTTACTTATTATCGCTATTTGGGCGAGTACCAGGGGTAGGAGCTGGCAATCTAATGGAACGTCATCCACAGAATAATCAGAGAAAGCGAGTTTGCTCTCTTTCGCAGGTTACAGGTCAGAACGCTAAAAAACTCTGTCAAGCCTTGGTACAGGCGGGATAGCTGGCATTCTCCTCCCTATATTTACCCTATAATAAAAAAAATACCTGCCGGTATGCTGAGGATAAGCGCCGTGAGGGTGGTGGATAGCGTAGTATAATATCATCTATAAGGTAGCAATGAGCCTCATTGTCTGGTAGCCATCCAAACCTGTCCACCCTGTAAGAATGAAAAGGGCAATGGGCACGGTAGCTGTGCTGTCCTGTGAGGTGGAACTCTACGCCAAGCAGTTCAGTAGTGAATTGGATTATCTGGTTGATGTAGATTGCTGATTTCCAGATCTGACAACCCTCAGCATTAGATTAACTCGCTTTGACATGTCTCAGGATAATGTTAACGTTTTAGTTGCATTACCGAAAAACCTCTTCGACCATCTTGACTATCCGTGTTATAAAATGGGTTAATTAAATTTCTAAACTCTCTTTTTTCCATTTGGAGCAATGATGGCCAGGGCAGATATTTTATTGAGTATAGTTAAATCTGCAATCAGCAACGACAATTTATCATTGAGAAAGGCTGTCGAGGCGCTGGTGGCAGATGAACGCTCAAAAAACCATCGCATCCTTGCCGACCGACTGAGTGAAATTCTGTCAATTCAAACTAACCAGAAAAACAAAACGACACCCTTCATACAAAACGGTGCCAAAGATCTGGTTTTTGAAATCATACCTGAAAAACGCTTCACCGATCTCGTGCTTTGTCAGGATGTGCTGGAGATATGCCGAGAATTGGTCGAGGAACATCACCGGGCCGATCTGCTCGGCTCATACGGCTTGGAACCGCGCCATCGAATCCTATTTGCTGGCCCACCGGGTAACGGGAAGACGACATTGGCTGAGGCAGTCGCATCCGAACTGATGTACCCCTTGATCGTGGTTCGCTATGAGAACATTATCGGCAGCTATCTTGGAGAAACGGCCTCCAGACTGCAGAAAGTATTTGAGGTGGCTCGGGCGCGAAAATGTGTAATCTTTCTCGACGAATTTGAGACCTTGGGCAAGGAACGTGGCGATACTCGCGAGACTGGGGAAATCAAGCGCGTGGTCAGTTCTTTACTGTTGCAGATAGACCGGCTCCCCTCACATACGGTCGTTATTACCGCCAGCAATCACCCAGAGTTACTTGACAGGGCTGTCTGGCGAAGATTCCAGATCAAAGTCCGATTGTCACCTCCCACCAGGGAACAGCGAATCCAATTCATAAAGAAATTCGAAGAACGGGCCGGCTTTAGTTTCAAAACATCGCACAATACCCTGGCCGATAAATTGACTGGTATTAGTTTTTCTGAAATCGAGGAATTCTGTATCGACGTTTTGCGCCGTTGCATCCTAGGCCATACGCAGGACAACCCAAAGGAAATCATCAAGAGCCGGATAAAGAACCTGAAAAGTAGGTTTATACTGAGTAAGCAAGAGGTGGGGAATGCCGGATAAGCCATTGCTGATTCTTCCCCGTTCCATTCCTTTACCGCGAATCAAGAAATCGATTTCGATAAAAAGCCATTTAAGACTGCCGGGACGAGATGACCAAGGGCGCAGAATTGGTCCGCAACTTACCTCCATGCTCGACGCCTTTGTTACAGACTCTCCTGCCGGTACAAGCACGGAAAACATACTGGTTCTGGAAACAATCGGCCAGCCTGAAAATTTTCTGACAGCGGTTGCTGCGATCCCCGGCCTGAAATGGCTTGCAGAGATCGATACCGATAATATCGAAGCCGATGCCCGATTCTTTGAGCGCCCCAAAATAGGGTCTCGCTTCTTCAAGGATCGGGTTTCTGCTTTAACCACCCAAGACTCCCGCGAAATTGTCGCTGGGTTTGCATCAAATGGAATTATTGACACGGACAGTATACTCAAAGAAGACATTTCTACTGATGCAATTCAAGCGGCCATACCTCAAGAATACCGGGAATATTCCGAGGAAATCATCCGGGCTATTGATGAAAAAAAGAATGCGCTTTTACCGGGCAGGATGTATCTGAGTCTTAGTAATCGCCAAGCTTTGGGGGAAATAATGACCCTGTTCGGTACCTGGGAGCGGGGGGGACGTCTCAGATACGGCGCCGGAGCTTGGAGTGAGATATTTTCCCACCTTCGCACAGTCCGTTTTTGGAATGTTAAGGATAGGGTGACTGATACTGGAATCCTGGATTATTGGCGAGAAGAAGTAGAGTTGAAAAAAGGCACCACATCAATGGTAGCCTTTGAAGTCGAGTTTTCATACGAAGAGAATGATCTCGGTAGACAGCAACGACAACAACATGTCGAGGAACTGGTAATCAGCGAGGGGGGCTCAGTCATTGCCTCTTGCGATATCAAAGAAATACACTTCCACGCCATCAAGGTCGAACTCCCTGTTGTGAATATTGAACAAGTATTGGGTGAAGATTACAGTGCCCTTTTCCAAGACCAGGGCATCCTTTTCTTTCGTCCCTCTCCACAGTGCTCGATTGAATCATTTGCGGATGGCACAGCGGAAGAGATACCTGCAGTGCCCGCGCCTGCTGAGTCCCACCCAATTATCGCGGTTCTTGATGGTCTTCCGTTTTCCCGGCATAAACTGCTCGATGGTTTCATCATCGTCGATGACCCAGACGACTTCGGGTCCGATTACCAGCCTCGCGAGATGAATCATGGCACAGCTATGCTGTCGCTCATCTGCCATGGCGAGCTGGATGTGCATAAAGCTCCGATAACCCATAAGGTCTACCTGAGGCCAATCTTGCGGCCTGACACAGAGTCGCCGCTTGCTAGGCGACCAGAGCGGATTCCGAAGAATGTTTTTTTTGAAGACCTTGTAGAACGGGCTGTGCGCAAGATGTTTGATGGTGATGCAGGTGAGCCCCCTTCCGCCCCGACGGTTAAAATCATCAATCTTTCTGTTGCCGATCCAGACCGGATGTTTCACCAATTCCCTGGGCCAACGGCCAGGCTGTTAGATTGGCTTTCCTACAAATACAAGGTCTTGTTCTGCATTAGTGCGGGGAATATAAAGGACTCCATTCGGCTAGGTATCGATTTAGCTGAATTTTCCGCGATTACTGATGAAGAGAAGGTTTCTGTCGTCCTCTCGGCATTATATGGTAACCGGAGAAATCGAAGGATTCTGGCACCCTCCGAATCGATCAATTCGATAACGGTCGGTTCTCTTCATGATGACGAATCCAGCCCTGTGATACTCGATGGCTGTATTGACCTTCTCCCATCCTCAAAACTTCCTTCCCCACTGTCACCCTTCGGGCATGGTTTTCGTTCTTCAATCAAACCGGAGATATTCGTTCCAGGTGGACGCCAGCTCTTCACACATTACGGTGAGGGAGAGTATGGCCTTTCCCGCTTGTCGCCACAATCTGGCCAAAAGGTTGCCGCTGTTCCGGTTATGGCGGGTGATAGAACCCGAACCATTTACACCTGCGGCACCAGTAATGCTAATGCGCTCGCTGTGCGGGGTGCGTCTTTTATATACGATGCAGTTATGGAAGTACTTGAGGGACAAGGGGTAGATAACGCTGATAACTCGATTGCCGCACTGATAAAGGCTCTGATCGTTCATGGAGCATCATGGGGCGGAGCGGCTGAGATTATTGAAACTGTCATCCTGAATGGCCACCACTGGACTGAAGTGAAGAAAGGGATCGCCCGTTGCCTCGGTTATGGTCGTCCTGATTTTGCCAAAGCGATTGAATGTACTGCTACAAGGGCGACAGCTATCGGATACGGTTTTATTTCCAAGGATCAGCGGCACGAGTATAGGTTGCCGCTTCCGCCGAGCCTAAGCGGCCTTGATTGCTGGAGGAGATTGACCATCACGCTTGCCTGGCTGTCTCCAATCAGTGTGGATAATCGCAAGTACAGGAAGGCAGCGCTGGCATTTGAGCCCAAGGATATTGATAAGGCTATCGGTGGTAAACGGGCGGAAGCTTTATGGCAACAGGTGAAAAATGGGACCTTGCAGCATGAGATTATAGAGGGCGAAGAAGTTCGTGCGTTTCAGGAGCATGAATGCCTTATTATCCCTGTTCAGTGCCGCGAGGATGCTGGTCCACTTGATTCAGATGTGCCTTATGGGTTGGCAGTTTCGTTGGAGGTTAAGGAGGGAGTGGGAATTCCTCTTTATGAGGAAATACAAAATTTGATCAAAGTGTCGGTACGTGAGCCCGTTCGAACATCCTGAGATTTCCTTTGAGGGGCTTCCCCAAAATCAGATCTAATCCTCATCATCCAAATAATCCAAATCAGTCATAAGCGTATCCTCCGGTGAAGGATCTCCGGGGTCCTGCTCTGCCTCCTCACCCTCCACCTGGGTCTGAACAAATCCGCCCCAGAATGCCGCATCCTCAAGATCAATACCGTCGTCATCAAAATTATCACGCATCTAATGGCCTCCATTTTACCGATTGCATAATGTACATATTATACGCAGTTTTTTCCCGTTCAGAACGGAAATGTCATTGCCAAGGACCTCCCCGAAGGTTACATGGTGTCCGCAGTCGAGACGGAACTTCAACCCGTTCAGAACACGCTGTAAAATATCCCGCAATGCCTCTGGTTCATGATACTGCTGTTTCTGTTTCCTGGTCATAATATACCTCCAAAAGAAAAGGCTCCCCAAGGGATAACCCCCGGAGAGCCTTTGTTGTGGTTGTGATGGAAAAATTACAGTCTGCCGGCTATGGCTCGTTGAGCGTAGAAATCGCCCAGCGAGGAAGGCAGTTCGGCATGCAGATTCTCGATGTGCTGGTTGAGAATGGCATTCAAAATCCTGTTCTTCTTGGGCAGTGTCAGCAGGTTGGCCTCTTTCAGCACCTGGGTCACCGCCTCATGAAATCCCCAGAGGGTATGTTCGTAAACCCCGCCGAAATAGAGATCGGCAAACGTCATGAACTTGCTGGCCGGGAAAACACTCTGCGTGATCGTTTCCACTAGCAGGACTTTAGCCTCATGATCAGCAAGGGAGTGCTGCCGCAGTCCCTCATGCCAGGCCTGGAACTTCGTCAACCGGCCAACCAGACAGCGGATAGCCCGATAGGCCATGAATTCCAGCTCTTCGATTGTGAGCCCCTTGGTATGCCGTCTAAGCTCAACGAACTCCCCGTCAAAGGCGAGGTTTTCGCACACAAAGACCCTGGTTCCTGCGGTAATGCCCAGCGCCATCGACTTGTCCATGCTGTTTCTGATACCCATTGACCAGCAGAGGTCATTGTTTCCGCTGCTCAGATCCCAGACGCCGAACATCTTCATCCCGTCATTTCCGGCCAGGACATATTCCTTCCTGACCACTTCCAGGCCAACGGCGCTGATGCCGGTCCTGATGGCTTCGATTACCTGCCGGTGATGAACTGGCCGGAAGGTCCGTGTAAAAGGTACTGCCTGAACTGCAAAAATTTCTGATTCAGATACTCTGTTGCTGCCGATCAATGTTGATTGAGATGTCATGACGACCTCCTGTAATGGTGAGATTGTTGGAATAAAAAAGCCCCGCAGAAGCGTGATGCTCCCGAAGGGCTGCAGTGTTGAATCAAAAAATGGTGTTATAGGGTCTCGGTTTCCATGCGTGTGGAAACTGCGGCAGGCTGATACTGCCAGTCGTGGGCCTTTCTTATTTTGTCCACCTCAATGGCGGGACGGATGCGCCAGTGTTGTTCGAGGTCGCAGTCTATTTCCATGAAACCCGCTACTTTAATGGATTTGAGCTCTTCCAGGCTGACATACCCCCACTCTGCGCACTGGTAGTCATTATTTAAGATAGTGAAGCCCCATAGGATGTCCTGCCCG
>Ga0209728_1000583_pt1 | contig 27752 bp, 67 predicted proteins | sample RifGroD1_FD_183997 | JGI IMG/M metagenome (GOLD analysis project Ga0209728, IMG submission 183997) | Groundwater microbial communities from Rifle, Colorado, USA - Groundwater D1 (SPAdes) (version 2) | ecosystem: Environmental > Aquatic > Deep subsurface > Groundwater | place: Rifle, Colorado... | reverse complement strand
CAAAACCTATAATTATAAATAATAATAATTTAAAAAATATCTCCCACAAACCTAACTCTCCCTCTCTTTAGGATTCTCCCAATCCAAAAATTCCTTCTCTGCTCTTTCTCTACAATCAGGACAAAATCCTCTACCCATTCCATCTGTGCATAAATGAGCATTGCCATCTTTACCGCAATACCAACATGAATAAAAACTATTTTGTTTTGATGGATGCCAAGGACTTTCTATACTCCCTTTATCAATGAATAAATGTCCACATTCATTTTCAAATTCTTCATCAGTCATATTTTCTAAACGATCTGCGACTAATTTTAATTTATCTTCCATTGGTAATTGTAGTTTTTCTTCATCTGTCAATTCCATTTATATTCCTCCTAATAAACATATTTACATTATGTATTAAGTAGGGAGAATTTAATCTCCCTACTTATTTTAATTATTTACTTGACTACTCTAATTCAGCAAGCATCTTTGTGAGTTCTGCTTCAGACATATTTTGCAAATTAGATTCTTGCTTTGTTGCTAAAATTTCCATAATCTTTTGTTTCTTTTCTTTTTGCTCTTTCGCCTTTAATCTTAGATTATTTTCTTCTTGTTTGACTTTAACAATATATTTTACAATTTCAATTTTCATGTCAAGTTCTTCATCTTGTTTAGTCTTTACATCAAGTAAGCTTTCTTCATTTACTTGCTTTAGTTGAGAGTTTAAAACTTTAAAAACAGAATCTAAATCCCTCACATTTAAGTCAAATAGATCCTCTACAGATATTAAACCTTTGAATTCGAAACGAAATTTCGATTTGACCGCTACCTCGAAAATATTTGTGTTTGTTGCATTTGCCATTTTTAATACACTCTCCTTAATTTATATTTATTTTAAAATTTAATTTTAACCATTCTCTCAACATTCCCTTTAACCTTAACTAACAATTCATTTCTCTTTGTTGAACTAAATGCGACTCCACTCAACTGATCAGAAGCATCTTTTACAGCCAATTTACTTCCCAATGCTTCAAAAACTTTTCTGTGTGGCACTAAATCTTGCTTCAAAAATTCAACGTAGAAACCATTAGGTTGTTCTGAATTAATACAGCTTTTTAACATTAGCATATAATGTTTGTTCCCAATCCCATGTTGTTCATCCCAATAGTTTGGCGAAAGTGCCATAACTGACACAGGTATAAACTGATTAGTTTTTAATCCCCATATTTCTTTTGACGATACATTTGATGGTAATTTTTCCTTAATAGTGAATCCCTTAACTTTATCAAAAGTTACCTCTGCGACAACAACTTTTTCATCTTGTCTTAATTCTTTACCATAATCAAAAGAGAATATTTGTCCATCAAATTCAATTTCTGCTCTAAAACCACCCCTTCCACCTCTATTAGAATAATTGTGAACTAAAAATTTATAAACACCTTCTTGCATTTTGCTTTTATTAGTCCAAGTAATATTTTCAACAGCAGGTTTTCCTTTGATTGGATTTCTGATATCAATATCTAATTGACCAGTGGTTCTAAGATTGTGACTTTCTCTGAAGTAAATTAAATTCCCACTAGGTTCATAACAATGAGCGTCTAAATCATTACCATCAAATTCTCCATCATTCCATTGAATTGAAAATCTTAGAATTCCTTCTACATTACCACCAGCAGACTTGACATTTTCTTTCATTGAACTATCTGTGATATTGCCAGAATAAGACCAACTAAAGCCATTATCCCACTTAAACATAGTCTTGGCATCCTTATTCTCAGGAGCAATAAGAGAAACCATATTACTAGCATGTTTATTTTCCAAAAATACTTCAAGTTCTTTTGCTGTAGGTAAGATATCTTTGATAAAATTATCTATAGAAACTTCTTCAACCTTAGAGAATTTCTTTGGATTAACAGGGATACTACTAGACATTTCATCGAAAATATCTGCACCATTAATTCTCTTAGCAGAATCTTTATTCGAGAACAAAATATTATTCACAGTAATATCATCTAATCTTGCAAATCTTCTGCTCAATGAATCCATATATCCAAGTTCTTGAATCTTTTTCTTAGCATCCTCTAACATGCGTTTGGTAAAAATTGCTTTTGGACGCTTATAGTTTAACGGAGCCACAATCGCTTCATATTTCTTAACTGCTAAATCTAAATCCATTCCTTCACTTACATTGATAAGTAATGTTCCAATACTGTGGTTTTTGATTCTACCGATAGAACCACCAACTTTTACTGATTGTTCCCAAGTATAATTTTCTTTTTCTTCAGGTTCTAGTTTGTCATATTGTTTCTTGTATTTCAGAAACTCAGTTAATACTCCTTTGAACTCTTCTCCTTTGTATAAGGAATTTTGAGAAATAAGTTCTAACACAGTTAACAAACTTTCTTCTGTAATTTCTTCCAGTGATCTTTTAAATACATTTCTTGTATCTCTATGACCACCTTTAATATCACCTTCTGATTTATTAGATTTGTCTACGAATTTCTCAGGTAGGTTAAGATAAAAATGCTCCCATTCAATTATCTTACCGTTTTCACAATTCTCATAATTTTTATTTGTTCCAATCTTTTTATCCTTAGAAACATAAATATTTGAAACAAGTTGAGATTTTACAAATTTAGATAGAGCATTAATTACTGGTTGAAAAGTTGTATCGCCTGTTTCAAAGTCCCAAATAGTTGTAATTTTATTATTTACAAGAAAAGCTACATTGCCAATATTTTTTACAAAATGTCTGCAACAACTACAATCATGTTCTCTTCTTTGTCTAAAGATTTCGTTTTTCCCATCTGGGTAACTATCCAAATATAAATTCCATAGAACATCTCTATCTAATTCAATTTCAAATAGATGAGTAGCATCCTTTGACATTTGCTTAAAATGTTCCTGCATTAATACTTTAAATTCTCCAAAATTCATCCTAATCAATCTCCTCTTAATTTTATTTTATAATTCATAGTTCCAATGTGTTTGAAAGATAGGATTTTAGTTATGTATAAGTTCCTCTACCCATAACTAGTTTCACATCCTTTCGGTATTTAATTTATGTAATGTTTTAAACTCTTCATGTGTTTAGTATAACATTATTTCTTTATTTATGTCAAGCATTATTTTCCAATTAATCAATTATATTTCTCTTCCAACATATCAAAAACCTGCTTCAAATACTTATACTTATTAACTAATTCCATTCCCTTAACAACATCCAAATGTTTTCTTCCAAATTCATTTCCCTCAATAGCACAACTGGCTAAAGCACTCTCATATTTAGCGACTTCTCGCAAAACCCATAGAAAACTTCCTTCTTTTTCTTTTTTCATTTTGTTTCTCCTTCCTAATATTATTTTAAACTATTAATATTAGTTTCCCATATGATTCCAAAGAATGCCATAAATACAGAAATAGTTATTCCATCACAAAATCCATTAATTAACCATTGAATTAACCCAATAATAAAAACAATAACTGTACATTTCTTTAATAATTCCTTCTTAGCTAATAATGTTAATACAATTGTAATTATTAATACAATTGCAAATGTTTGTTTCTCATCCACAATCCATAAACTCATTTGCATAATGGTCTACTAATGATCCATCAAACAAAATCGTATATACTTTTTTACTCTTAATATCAAATTCAATACCGCATGCCGGACAGGTATGTATATGATTTAATGCTTTCGCCATTTGTTTTTCCTCCAATATATTTATTTATGTGTTTATTATAACATGGTTTGGTAAGTATTGCAAGTAATTATTTGTTATATTAATTAGATGTAATTAATATAATTTAATGCGAATAATAAGCATATTATTTAAGATTAATCAAAATAATCATATATTTCACTATCATCCAGTAACTTTCAACTTCTCAACCAATAAACTCATAATCTTTTCTGTAAAAACTTTATCATCCTCATGATCCATACGTTCAGTATCGACAATTAATATAAATTCTTCCTCTAATACTCCTTCTAGAATATCTCTACCCCCTCCATCATTTCCACTACGTTTAACAATATCAAGTTGACCAAATCCAATATCAGCACTCCAATAAATTCTCATGCCACCTTTATTGCCAGTGTGAGGACTCCAGAAGTCAATATTGTCTATTTGTAGATTGATGTTGTTTACATCATATTTTCTTGGCATGGTTATCTCTCCTTTCAGTAATTAAAGTGAGTATTTGATATTATCTGCAATTTTCATTATTTCTTTGCATCTGGTGTCTATCTGCACTTTTTCTTCTTCGAGATCAAAAAAGATTTTTTTGACATCAACATTTTTAAATCCTTCCATAACTAATACTAAGTCATCAATATCAATCTCATATCCACCTTCTCTACTGGCATATCTTATAGCTCTTTCTACCAACGCCAATTGTCTAAAATTAAGTCCTTCAATATTAACAATATCATTACCAATTACATTTAGTTTCATCTTGCACACTCCTATTTAGTAGTATAATAAATAGTATTACCAATTTGAAACAATTAAAATCTTAGATTCAAAAGCAATCAACCACCATCAACTTTAAACCTAGTTCCCTTATTATTTAACCCAAACTCCCTATAACTATCCCTTAATTTCTTAGCAGAAACCCCATCTATCCCCTTACTTTGATGACCATCAAATCTCCATCCAATAACTTCAATTCTTTTAGTGAATTCATTAATTATCATCGTGAAATCTCCAAACCTGTACAAATATTTATCTCTTAACACCAGATTCTTTTCATGAGCATTCATAGCCATTGCAGTTAATTTAACCTCCAATACATCCCTTGGAATATTTTTATCATTTTTTGCTTCTTTAACGTACTGTTCATAGGCTGGATTGGTTATTGTATAAATTTCAATTCCATTGATTATCATTTTTATACCTCCAATTCCTTCAAATTCCTCGTTTTAAAGTACCTCACCATAATAAATTAGTTTTTCTGACCTATCTGTCCAAGTAGTAAATGGAAGACTAATACCCTTTTCCTTTAACAGTTTACAAAATTCATAATCACAACACTCAGGATATAACCTCTTATCTGGGACATAATGATAATTACTATTGATATCCATTCTCTCTGGTTGCTTTTTGTATTTATAAATTACTGAAATGATTTGACAATCTTTTAAGTAGATATGCCATGTGTCTCTCTCACAAGTGTACCCATATAATAACGTCCTATTTGTTTTATCAATTAAATCCTTTGCCATAATTACTCTGTCTATCTCGCTTACATCCTTTAGATCATGATATTGTTCTGCGTTCATAATATTATACCTCTTCCTCTTTTAATATTTCATACCACAATAAAACTAGATTTTTCTGGGATTTACTTTTAAGGTTTATCTATTCAATAGATAGAATTTCACTCATAAATATTATGGTTGTAGAATCATCAACTTTGACAGCAAAAGGACTTATCTTTTCACATTTATTGCATTCAACATAATGAACCGATCTATATTCACCTATTTCCTTTATATCTCGATCTCCCTCAATTATTCTATATGTTTTCATAATTTCTCCTAGCAAACCACACTTTGATAGGAAAATATTGGGTTTATAATACTACATATAGTATATATTTTAAGTTTTGCTACTACATGTAGTGTCTTGACTTTTCAATTTATTTAATATTTCTAAATATCATCCAACATACCTCGAACCTTATCAATCTGTTCTTTTGCCATAATACACCCACCAGTATTCAACATAATGAAATATCTTAAAACTTGTTCTCTAGTTAAATTATGAAGTTCAGCTTCCATAACAGGATAATTTTTAAAATGATTTCTATCTCTATGTGATAATTCACTAAATAATTTGCCTTTATAAGTAAATCTATCTTCATAAAAATCAAGAATTGCTCTTAATCTTTGTTTTCCATCGACGACTTCGTATCCAAATCCTGTCTCTGTCCATCTTTGATCATCGTAATGCAAGAAGGTAAATTTCCCTATATCAACATTGTTAAAAATCGAATCAATCAGAGAAACTTTATCTTCCAAATCCCAAACAAATTCACGTTGATATTCTGGTTCAAAATTAATACCAAAATGATAAGCTTTACCAAAAATATCTCCCATACCCGTTTGAAAATAGTTTAGTTTAATATCTGTGTTACGAACCAATGGTTTGTCTTGACAATCTTGATATTTTCTAATATTAAACCAAAGGACATATCTCTTTTGATGAGTATGGGTAATGGGGTTGCCATAATTGTTCTCAATAGATGTATAGTCAATTTCGTATATTTTCCCATCATTAATAACATCAAACACATAAACATTTTTGAGATTACCTATCTCTACCCTATCTTCTACATTGAATTTGTATGTAGGTTCAGGTATTAAATGAAGTCTTTCTACAAGTTGTTTTAGTTCAAACTCCTTTTGTTGTTTTGCTTGTTCTTCAGGAGTTTGTTTTGGGATTTTAGGTTTTGTTACTTTTGCCACTTTTAAAACCTTCTTTCTAAAACAATTAAAACTTTATCAGCATTTTTTGGAATATAATTAACGCATTCATTTATAATTGAAGTGCAATCAAAACAAAAAGTGCCATCACAATCAACAGTGGAGCAAGTAGTACACTTACATATCTTACAAATAGGTCTTTCCAATTTCAAGATACCTCCTCCCATAGAATTAATCATTTAAATTCTCTTCTCACAAATTGCTTTTAATTCATTTGCATAAGCAATCATTTTACTGACTGCAATTTTTTCACCGTCATAATTATCACAATTGCCTGTGTAAGTTACTATAGCTCCGATATTATCCAATTGATGATATAGAATATTAAATTCTAATTCTAATATATCAGATAAGTATTCACCATTAACAATAATTACACTTTCATAAGTGTTTAGATTTTTCAATTGTTTTTCACTTATTGCATCAATAACATGCCCATTGTTAGAATATAAATAAGGATCAACTTTATAATAATTATCTTTCTTACCACTTACTTTAAATGGATTATCCAAGTCAATTTTTACAATATCTTTGCTAACTGTTTTCATAATATTTAACTCTGGTATAAAAACTGTCAGATAAGTTTTCATTAGTTTTATCACATCCTTTCTTATCTATCCTCAAGGCATCACACTGGATGCCTTTCTGAAAATGTTTTCATCCAACTTTTCAATATTTCCCTTGCCTCAACTTTTGACAAATCATAAAACTCTTCCATTAAATAAGGCGTTGCTCCAAACATATTAGTAACTCCACTTTCCCTTAGATTATCAAGGAATTCGTAGTATTTTTCATTAGTATCCATTTGATAATTCCACCCTTCTTTACTCTGGTAATACTTCAAAAGTAACTTTTAATTCAGTATTTTTATCATCAATAAAAGCAAATGGATCTTCTGCAATACATTCACAATCAAATTTAGATGCTTCTTCAATCGTTTGACAAGGAGGCATTGGATGTTTTTCACTACCCATATTTTGATAATCGGCTAAATCAATCTCATACTCCCTAGTGACCATCATAGTAAATTTAACTTTTCTTTTTTCCATAATTTATTCCACCTTTCAAATTTCCTCTTACCCTATTCTACCATTTACAAGAATCAAAGTCAACCGCTTTACAAAATTTTATTTCTTACTTTACATATCCATTTGGAACAGTTCGCTTTCCATATCCCTTAACCACATGCCCATTTTCTTCACAAAACTTCTCTGCTAATTGATAAGTTTCAAAATCGTCTAACCATTTATCTGTTTTATAAATAATTACCGCCCAAACATATTCTGATTTTTTAAGCTCATTTGTGTGAATTATTTGTACTTCTGTCTGCATTAATATTCACCTAACTTTCTATTTCATAATCCCTAAAATAATATTACAAATTATTTCGGTTTTGTTCTCATTTCCTCTGATACAAATACCTAAACCTTTTGCAATTTTGATGACTTCTTTGATTTTCAATGGTTTTAAGATTTGTTTTACTTCATTATGATTAGTTGAAATTTTAATAGTATTGATAATATCTTGCATGATTTTCACCTCTCATGCTACATTATACATACAATTGTTTGGTTTTTCTAGTATTAAATTCCAGATAAATGTAATAAAATGTCTCCTTTTTCTAATTATCTTTCTATCTTCAAGTATAAAGCAGAGCATTCTTGTGGATCATGATTAATTGCTTCTAGATGAAAACAGACACAATTCATATGAATACACTTAACATATAAATCACACGCCACACAACATCTTCGTATTTCATTTTGTCCACAATCATTATAGCCGTTTCCACCACATTTTAATGTAAACTTTGAGTAATCAATATTCATTATTCTCCCTCACTTTCAATATTTCTAATAATAATTTCCTTTTTAATATCCTCAAAATTTATAGGAGTATAATCAATACACTCCACACTAACATTGAAATATTGTTTACTTTCATACTTCAAATGATGAATATGTCCATGAATATTGGCATAAGGCATTGCTTCAGTTAAATAAATAGGTTCATGTGATAGAATATAAAACTCACCAACAATAATAGGATATTTACTTACCTCTTGAAATCCTACAGACTTCCACCAAGTTACTGATTTTGATCTGTCATGATTTCCTAAGATTAAAGTTTTAATTCCATTTAATTGCTGAACAATTTCAGTAGTAATTTCCTTATTTTTAAAACAAACATCACCTAGACAGAAAACTTCATCATCTCTTCTAACAATTTTATTCCAGTTTTTAATAATTGTTTTAGTCATTTGTTCTGCATTTTCAAATGGCCTATTTTCATATTTAATAATATTTTCATGATGGAAATGTGGATCTGAAATCATGAATATTTTGTTTTTATGGTCACTCATATTATTTATTTCCTTTCTTCTCTCCCATCTAATATCTAATTCAATCTATAATTACTAGTTTCTAAACCATGCCATGCAAATCCATTCCTAAACTTATCCTTTAAGTCAGATATAAAAGTTCTTACATCTTCTTCGGTTTTACAAAATTCAAATTTCTTTTCTCCGTCAAATTTATAAAGAATTAAAAAACCATTATTATTTAACATTTGATTTAAATCTTCCATACTAGAACCACTTTGCTTTCTTTTATAGTTTGAAACTCTACTTTCGTAGGGGATTTTGTTTATCGATTAAACTTCTATTATTTCATCTAAAGAATAGAATATCTTTTTACCCATTTCTATTGCTCTACTCAATTCTACATCTGCCCCTTTTGACTTACTTAAATATAGAAAAGCATCACAACATTGTAGAAATACATCATCCCATTCCATATAATTTTCATATGTTAAATGATCATGTATTTCTATACTTCGTAAATCTACCCAGTGGGTTAAATGAGGAATATAAGGATAATGACCCATTTTAAATATTTTAATTCCTGCGTCAACTGCTTTTAAAGTATTTTGTAATTTACCATCTTCTGTATCTGCCGAATAAGCACCTGCAACATATACTTTTAATTTTTTCAATTTTATTCTCCTCTCAATTTACAAATTCAATCTCTTTAAATATCTCAATTATTTTCCCATTTTTGTCTAGATCATAATCAAACATTCCTCTACATTCCAAACACTCAATTCCAGACCATCCTGCACTACTTATAGGAAATCTCTCTTTTCTTTTCGAAACGGTATTATCTTTATTGATTTTTCTAACTTCCGTAATAATTCTTTCTTCATAAATTCTAATCTTATCACTTCCACACTGAGGGCAATTTAATTTATTCAAAGTATTCCACTCCTTTTCCATACATTAAAACTTTTGACTTATAGGAAACTATCCCATCAAAATATTCGTTAATATATCTTTAACTATCCTGTATTTAGCTAAACGTTGATAATCTTTGTCTGTTGGATTTTTAATTCTAGACATATCCATATTATCTTCTAAATCTGCCAACTTGACTTTTATAGCAAATTCGTCTTTGCTTATGCGGTCAAAATAACATTGACCAATTCATAATCAAGTCCTCGATCTAATAAATCTATATCAGTTACTTTTGTATCTTCAATAACATCATGAAGTACAGCGATAATCCTTAAATCATAATCTTTAAGTTTCATCATAACTCTAAGTGGATGTAAAATATATGGCTCTCCACCTTTGTCTAATTGTCCTTCATGAGCTAATGATGCTATAGAAATTGCTTGCTCTAAATTCATATAAATCTTCCTCCTTTCCTTCATTTACTCATATTCCACATCTTAATTGCTTCCTCAATATCCTTACCTCTTAACCATTGTTTCTTACATTCTGGACAAAATATAAAGAAAAATCTTGATTCATCAGCATCAACTACTAAATTATTATTACCACAAGAGCAAGGTCTTGTAGGTTTGCTTAACATCTTTGCAAAAACACTATCATATTTAATTTGATTCTTACCTGTAATTAAATAATCAATTGTAACACCAAAGGAATTACTAAGAATATTAATTTCATAAAATGGCATATTGGCATTGTTACCATTTTCATATTGAATGATTTTAGATATAGATATACCTGTGAGTTTAGATAGTTTTTCTTGAGTAAGATTTAATTTAACTCTTTGTTCTTTCATGGTTTTTGCTAATAATTGTCCATTGTGTTCAGACATTTTAATTCCTCCTAGATTTTAATATGTTAACTAATTATATCCATTTAATGTTTTAAAATCAATAGGTAGATATGGTTTTTGAATAATATTATTTTCAGATTTGGTTAATGATTATCAAATAAAAGTGAGATTTTAACCACTAACAAAATTGTTGCATTTCACCATCAATAATATTCATACCTTGACAAGACGGACAACATACTACCTCTCTACCCAATTTTACAGCAAAATCAGTATTACATTCTTGACAATAATATATGTAATACTCTAATCCAATTAGAAATCCTTCAAATTTATTTTCCATTGTTTTTACTCCTCCTCAATAAATAAACCTGTAATTTGTAAACACTTAAATCTCCATTTGTGTCTACATTTACATTCACCAAAAGTTCCTGTTGCTCCTTCAGGATTTATATAGCCTTGGTTATAATCCACAAACCCATTTATCTGTTCCCAACTTTGAGTGGAGATAAATTTTTCATAAATATAGATGTCTAGTGATTTACATTTAGGACATTTTGCTTTTGATTTTTAAATATTTTTCTCAAACATATATTATATTCCTCCTTAAATCTCATTTTCTATCATCTACTGATATTTGATGATGAAAATATTCCTTCCAATGTTTTAACTTCTTTGATAGTTGATCTCCGCAAACAGGACAGAAGTTAAATTGAATACTTTCACTAAAAGGCCAAATAACAACCTCTTCTCCTTCTCTAGATTTCAACACTTGTTTATATTCTACGCCAACATAAATATTTCCTTCATAGTCATATCCCTTTAAACTGAATCCCATATTACATCCATCACATAGACTACAAGTAGTATCATTTACAAACTCACAGATATTATTGTCTGCATATGTACTCCTTAATTGCCAAGTAATTTGTTTATTTTTGTCTTTTAGCCCTTCACAAAATTCACACATTGTTTTTAATCCTCCTTTAAAAATATTCTGGATAATCAGTACCAATATATTTATATAAATTAACTGTTCCTATATATTGATTTCCATGAGTTGTTAGTTTTGTACCTAACTTTTTCAAATCCTCTCTACTATCATAATTTATATCAGTTGCAAAAACATCAAAATACCTAATATCCATCACTTTAACATAATATTTTGCTTTAAATTTACCAAAGTTTTCTTCATTTCTTTCTTCATACAAAACTTCATTACAACAAATCATCCAATAGTCATCTAAAATTTCTCCTGCTTCATGAGGTTCAGTAAGTTGTATGGTTTTATACGCCCTATCTAATTGTTTACCTAAATTATCATAACTATATGGATATTTACATTGTATTTCATATCCAATCATAACTTAACTCCTTCTTATTAAAACAGTATATTTCTGGATGTTTTTAATTATAATCTCTATAATCTCCTCTGATAATTCTACTATTATCATCATAATCAATCTCATATTGATTATTACATAAATTACACTCCAACCAACTAGCACCTGCTAATCCAATATCGCGTCTGGAAATACACCTTTTTTCAGATGTTCCACCTTGCCTATTAATTTCAGACGCAATCTCATGAGTACGTTCTTCAATATATCTAAGTATACCACCACATTCACATTTTGGTTTTAAATATTTCATTTCTATCCCTCTCTTTTAACCAACAATTTTGTATATATTTCCCTCTTTCATTATAAACGGATTTTTAAAATTAACTTTTTCCCAACCACCAACATATCTCCTATCCCAATCATTTTCATTTTTTTGTACATTTTTGTTCCAAAGTTCAGTAATCTGAATACACCAACCCTTATATAGACCATTTTTTACATAGACGACTTCACCTTTTACATTTGGGATACCATTCTTATAATGATGTTCAATTATCATACCTTCCTTAATTATGCTACCGTTAACATCTATCAAAATATCACTTCCTCTTTTAATACAATCCTCTCATACTATAAATCCATTTTTATTCTATTCAATATACAAATTAGTAATTTGTAAACTTATCTTCCATAAGACTGTGATACCTCCTACCTATAAAACGATTCTTTGATGCCCAATTTTCAATACTTATTAACTTCTCCCATAGAAAAGGTTTTGTTCTTACCCACATGTCCATATAAGGATAAGGTCTAACAATAATATGATACCAATTCCCACCCATCTTTTTACGATACCATTGATATTTATTCATAAAAGCATCTAGATATTTCATATATAATAAATCACCATCCTTTCTTGGGATAATTTTTAAATTAAATTACCTTTTTAATTTTTTACATATATATTTTTCAATGAATAATGCATTATTTTTAAAAATAGAAATAACATGTATTTCTGGATAAAACCATCGTGTAGCATCGTCCTCAGAATAATTCAATTTATAAACATTTCACACCTAAATCTATCTAAAAGTTTACCGTTCGTAAAATCCTCTCTAACAAAAGCAAGATTAAATTCCTTGTGCAATATTATCGGTGTAAAACACCAAATTGGATAAACCTTATCAAGTTGATCTATATCTAATTGATAATTTCGTTTTTCTCTAGATTTATGACTAATACCACTATATGTTTTGGTACTTAATAAAATATCCACAACTTTTGAACACTGAAATGTTAACAATCTTATTGGTTTAATTCCTAAACTTTTGTATGTCTCATTTATGTTCTTGCTAGTTATATCATTATACCAATCAATCATAAATCCATTTTATCTCCTTCCATCTATTAAAATTATACTCTCTTATTCCACTTATCAATTGCATCATCTTCTGTTTTCCCATCATGCTTATCTACCCATGCTCCTTCAGCACCACATGCCTGACATTCTATCCACATAGAACCCCCCAATCACCTTCATCTCTAAATTCACCTTTACCACCACAAAATGGACATGGTTTAATTTCTTTCATAATATCACTCCCTTCAATATATCATTTATACATTCCAACACGACTTTTAAAATCATTTTCTGCATATTCTATTTCTTTCTTTGCATCGTTAACAATTTTATCAAAAATATTTCTTATAGCCAACTTTTGAAGTTTATTCCATTCTTCTTCAAATTTATCTCCCACATCAATTAAGTCCTGTTCATTTTTTTTAAGTAATTTACCAAACTCTATCCAAACCTCTTCGCCATTTAGTTCATAATTACCTAATTGAATGTCATCCCAACCATAATCACCATCGCATAAAAATTTATCAGCATTAACAAAATTAAATCTTGCATCTACTTTGCCATATTCACTCAATACTTTTACAATATCTTTTTTCTGTTCTGCAAGGCATATCCCAATACTATCATTAGGGGTTAAATAAAGAACATAAGGTTTAAGTTTCTCCTTGGCATTCACCAATATTTCAGTTTTATAAATATTAGTCTCAGGTAAAATATCATCAATATCAAACGCTTTTAATTTCATAATATGTATTCCTCCTCTATTTTAATAACATAAAAACATCATTTCTTAGGATTACTTTCCATAATAAATATGACAAAGTGAAACTGACAAAGAATTTGGAAATGTCTTATTGCTGATCAGTTTGTATCCAATACCAATAGATCCGTCAAAATTATTGAAGTCATACTTATAACCATCTCCACAATCTCTTGAAAACATATCTGTTAAGTTAGATTGATTTTCATTTAAAACTGTCATGATATATTCAATAGAATCTTTTAGTGCATTCTTATCATTAAACAATTTCCAAGGTTTATAACCATTGAAAAAGGATTTCCTTTCATTATCTTTCGATTTATACCATCCCTCAATTAACAAAACTGGTAAAATATCTGTTTTGCCATAAATTACTGAAGGATAATATAATCTCTTATAATCATCATTGTGATCAATAACCTTTACTGCAATTTCTTCATTAGAATTAAGTACAGTGGACAATGCCAATTCCAAATATTGTTTTAATAATTTTATCGAATCTACTTCTACATTTAGACTTTGAACTAAATTTATAGACATATATACTCACTCCTTTCTATCCAATTATATCTCATCTGCCATATGTCTCAATTTCCGCATATATTTTTCCAAGCTAACTTTTGTTTCAACCAATGCTTCCATTCTGGCCTCTCTTTCAACAACAGCGTTTTCATATGATGGCCCACAATCATCAAACATTCCCCAAGTGTCATAATTCTTATTGTCGTTTTCAAGCTCATTCTTTTCACCTTTTAGTTTCTTTTCTAACCATTTTACACAATCCTTAACACCTTCTGATTTCATTAATAATTGTTCTTTTATTAGAGTTGCTTCTTCCATAAATATACTTCCTCACTTTACCTTAATAATATCTACTCTAAGAAAATCATTCTCAGGATTTCTTCTTTTCTCAATAATTACCCAATCATCAGATAGTTTACTTCTCAAATAGAACATAGTATCTTCAAATAATCCTAACATTGAAATGTGGTCTACTTTAAGATCATAATCATGTAGAGGAGAAAAACGGAATTCAACCATTAGTTTTTTAACTTCGTCAAAAGTCATATGTAATCACACCCCCTTCTAATTTTGATATCCTAGCAAAGCGACATTTGTTTGGTAAAACAGGGGTTATATTTAATAACCCCATATTAATTTCTTCTTTTCTCTCATTAATTCCAATTCAATGAGCAGTCTTTCCGAATTATCCTTTAGTGAGTGTATTACCTCATCTAATTGTTCAGGTGTTAATTCTGCATCTAAAATAATCGTAGCGTCTAATAATTGTTCCATTTTTATCATCCTTTCATATAGAATTAGAATTTAAAGTAACTTTAAGAAATTCAATATCTTATTGTGAAGCAATGCATCTTCTAAATAAACTTTCTTAGGATACTCCCATATTGTTTTGCCATTACGAACATAGTGATACATTGCAAATTTTCTTCTCCATTTTGTGATTCTTCAGATGATGATTTAACAAGTAGTTCTAAATTTTCATCATCTATATCCATTGATTGATAACCAGACTTTAATAATGATTCTCTGCTTCTGTATGCCAATTTATTTTCCTCCTATTCATATACCTTATATACCCATTATATATGCTCCTGCAATAAATTACAAGAGCATAAAGAATATTATTTTAGTATTATATATAATTACTTAAATTCTGGATTTGCTAGGAATTATCTACTTTTATATAATTCATTAAGTTTTTTGTTTAGCATTTTTATTTCAAGTGGATTACGTGAGTGTTTAATTTGTTTTTTTATACTACTAATATTTTGAACATTACTATCAACCGTATTATTCCACTGTTGGCTTAATTCATCTAATATATTTTTTTAAATTCTTCCCTTGATATTTAATATACTCTTGATGTTCGGCAACCTCATCTCTTGTTTCTTTTAATCTTTCAACTAACTTGCTAAGTGCCTTACCCACTTCTTCAGGAGAATATATTTTACCAAATTTCTTTCTAAGAATTATATATGCATAATCACCACTTGATTGATTTGTAATCCATGCATATAGTAAATGGACTGTCTCAACCGTATCATTAAAAAGACTTGGTTTATCTTTTAGCAACTCTTCATTATCTAATGCAAATTGAAGACACTCAATACAATTTGGTATCCAATGATTTAATTCATGGAATTCAAGAGTATTCGTATTTTCAGGTAATGTTTTATTAAGTAAATTTATATATAAACTTATTTGTTGTTTAAATTCGTCCGTCATTGTAACCGCATCCTTTCTAATATCCTAGAAAATTTGTCATTTAATTGAAGTTAACTCACACTAAACACATAATCCTCAACCTGTAACCCATCAATATCCTTGCTCATTACCGTATCAAATGACACATCATAATTCTTAATCAAATGTGTTTTAACTTCTCCAATATTATCAAAATTCTTGATTTCTACAATATAATCATCCCCATAATCTCTTTGCTCCTTAACTGTCAAAGTAAGGCCACTTAATTTAATCCCAAGCACACTAACAATCTCTTTAACAACCATATCTGTAGACCATTTTCTTAAAACAATATCGAATTCTTTCTCCTTCAATAATTGCTGGATATGATAATCATCAAGTAATTTGATACAATTCAAAGCAACATCAAATAAACCACAATCCACTAAAGCAATAATCAACTTTTCATGATAATAATCACTTTCCTTAAAATATTTAATCAATTTATTATCAAGTAAATAATTAATGTTGTCTTTAACTATTGGATACATATTGCTTTTTCTAAACTTATCTCTTATTTCATGTTTATAATCATGAAGATTCAATACTATATCTGATAATGAAATCTCTAAGTTATCAAAAGTGTCATTAATATGTTGGAAATAATCAAACAGTTTTAAGTTATGCCCTTCGTTAGCATAAGATAAACTGTCAAACATTACTGCTGAAAACTCAGGCAATAATTTATCTTTATATATTTGATCAATAATTTCATTTGTATCTTTGAACTTTTTAACAACATTAAATTCAGAGACTTCATAAGTTTTCCTTGAGTCATAACTCCTTGATCTTTCATAGGATGCTAAAGGTTGAATTTTGTAAATTATATAGTTTTCATAATCTCTCATATATCCTACGAAAAATGAATCAAGAATCGAGCTTAAATCAATTTTATGATTATGTAAGTTACAATATCCAGTATCTAATTGTTTTATAGTTTCAGTTTGTGCAAGAAGTCTTTCCTTCTTTTCTTTTAACTCCTGTGCAGTAAGTTTCTTTTTACCTTTCTCTGGTTGAAAGTTTTTATCAGTATATTTTACTATTACTAAATAACAATATTCCTCTGATATTTTTGCATTGTTCTTTTCTAGTGGTAATGAATGAAATGCCATTGTTTATCTCTCCTCTTTAATTTTATATTGTTTATTAAACACATTGGTTATGTCAATAGTGTATAATCCATCTTCTTCAAACAGGAAATCTTTACAGATAGTTTTAATTGCGTCAAAGTCTTTCACTACTATACCATTTTTATCTAATTCACTTACTAATTGTTCCTTATTGAAAGGTCTAGGGCAATCCCATATCGAATCAAGCAATATTCTTAATTTATCTTCTAATTCTTTTTTCAATATTTTCACCTCCCTTATACTCACTCATACTTCTATTTATTCCATTTCTCAAGACTATAAATCAAATCAAACATACATTCTAAAGGGTATTTATGTATTAATTTTCTCCAGCATACTCACCATAATATTTCTGCCTCATTAATTCTGCGTACGCACCTGCTTCGTCAAGCTGATCTAGTGGAAATTTCTTCAATATAGTATTCTCGCCTTCAATTTGAAGTTGAACAATCCACCATTTATCTCGCTTGCTTACATTTCGATAACCAGATTTATTATTTGAGTTTTTTGATTTTCTATGTTTACTATTCTTATCAACAATTGTTACTCTTAAATTTTCTTTTCTATCATCTAAGGTATTATGATTTTTATGATCAACAAATAAATTAGAACCTTCAACATGTAATAAAATTCGAGAAAGAGCGTTATGTTTATAAGTAAACTTATTGTTTATTTTTCCCATGTATTGACTATAGGTTGCATAATATGTTTTTGTACATCTTTGCCAACCAGTGTTCCAACACCAATCTAATTCTATCAAACTATCAAGATCTTCGGTGTCTATTAATACCTCATGAATGTCTCCATTTCTTTTTTCTACATAAATTATAGTTGTGTCTCCATCGATTTTATAGTCATTAAACCCTTTATATTTCTTAATACAGCCACAAGACCCTTTTCCTGCTAATAACTCTTTTGTAGTAGTTATGTAATTATTGTTCCCACATCGACACTCGCACTTATAATATTCTGCCGATTTATGTTTTTTACTATAATCTCTCTCTATTACCTTTAATCTTCCAAAAACTCTTCCTGTTAAATCTTCTATCTTAATACATCTCCTTATTATTATTAATAATTTTATTTATTACTTTTCCTATCCAGAATTCTAACATTGCTTATTTTAATCCCTCATACCACTCTCTAAGCCCTCGCTTAGTAATCCTACACTCCTCTCCATTAATTTTCACAAAACACATATCACCAGTAGTAATATCATATTTAATAACCTCAATCAAATCACCATCACTAGTCATAAATTCCATTTCGTGTTGCCATTCATAAGATTTTCTATATCCTGAATCAATTAATATTTTATTTATTACATTATGTAATTCAGTTTTGGGTTTAAGTTTTTGTAATTTCTTAGATTTGCTACCTATGGATACATTATCATCAAAACTTAATTGATTTAAAGTGAAACCTAATGCAATATCATAAAGAAGATTGTCTACTCTTGGGAATCCTGTTGGATATGATTCTTTAGTTTTGTCTTGGGATACTTTTGATATGTCAAATTGCATTTATTTATTCACCTTCTTAATCAACACTGGAACTGGAGCAATTCCAAAGTCCCACCTAGACACTAAGCCACACTTACTACATTTATAAGTTACTAATTCCTCATCACTTACAAAACTATCACTACTTATTAATTCATTGAAGCATAAAGGGCAATAAATGAACGTTTGTTGATTACATTTGTCTAATTTTTCTACATAATAATTCAATTCTTTTTGTTTATGTATGTTGTATTCGCCTGTGATATTTTCATAATATGCTAAGTCTCTTTTGAGTTTCCATATTTTTAAGCGATAATATAGTTTGAACATTTATTTTATTCCTCCTTCAATCTCAGCAATATTAAATCCTAATTCCTTCGCTTTATCAAAATCAAATCCTTCATCAGTATGCATGATAAAAATTCTTCCCCTTAGTCCTTCAGGAATCAACTCACATAATTTTCTCAATGACAAATGTACATTACCATCATAATCTGCTTTGCAAGTATCTTGATATAGATAATTAATCTTACCACTCACAAACGCTTCCAAAATATTATCTTCTATATTACAACTGTCTCCACTGTAATAAATAATATATTCATGTTCTTCTAATGAAGGATTTTTAACTAATAATATTCCAAATGTCATTAACTCTTTTACATGATTGTTTTCCATAAAAAATAAACCCCAAATCTAAACTATCTATTACTGCAGTAGGATCAAAAGCACAATTATCAAATTCACAATGTTTCTCTGTGATTCCCATAATCTCAAGTAATCTAATAAAATCATTATCAGCAGAATGGAATGTTGGTTTAATTTTCTTAATGAAATAACAATAGAATATTAAACTCCCTAGACTACCAATATGATCTGGATGAGTATGAGTTACAGCGATATGTACTTCATTAACATCTGATAATAAATTTAGAGATAAGATTCTATCAAAAGTTAATTCACCACAATCAAGAAGTAATAATGTATTATTTTCTTTGATATATGCACTTGTGTTGCCTAATTTAGTATTGAATGCCGAACCTGTTCCTATGAATTTTAATTTCATTTATTTTTCTCCTTTTATTAATTTATAATTCTTCAAAATAATCATCATTTAATGAACATGATAAATCTCTATATCCTTGTTTCGCAAACATTAATATTTCATCAAACTTTATAACTTCCCATATTTGATTAGTGAATTTATTTATAAATTGTTTACCTATTTTATAATTTTCTGCATACATTATTTATTTAAGCACCTCCTTTAGTATTATTTATTATAAAAATTAATTTAAATAATAAATCCCAAACTGAGCGAATAGCGAAGGTTGGAAAGAGGACAACGCTTTGTCCGATACATTGCTTTCGTTGACATGTCACAAGTAAAATTATTCACCTGTGACAGCAAAACACCTTTAAACAAAGGGTTTCAAGAGATGTCACAGGTGTCACAGGTAAAATTGATAAAAAATTACACACAGAATATTTCAATTCAGATATTTATATAACTTTACTATAATTATTTTTATATTTTTATAAAATTTACTTGTGACACCTGTGACAGTACCCTATAACCCTTGCTATACCTTAGTTTAAGGGTGTCACAAGTGATGTCACAAGTGAAAAAATGTCACAGGTGGCTCTTGTTACACTTTATTAAGATTCATATATACCCATGTTTGTTTTGTTTTTATTCTTTTCTGGCATTTATTATAACCTAATCTTTTTAGTTCTTTGCCAAAGTTTACATTATTAAGATTTTTAAATCCATTTTCTCCACACCATGAAACATAATTAGTGTATAAAGTTTCACTTGAAATATATTTATCTTCTTCATTTGTTACAATATATTTTTCTTCCATGTATTGCTTTACTGGGTTACTCTCTAGTTTATATTCTTCTAGTTTATTATTAACCTCTTTACTTTCTGTAAATTTCTTTTGTTTATGTAATCTTCTAAGTCCACTCAATGCAAATAAAAATATACCATCTGCTTCAAGTTTTAGTTTTTCTGATAAATCAACATCTATCTCATCTCCTTTAAATTGTTTATTAAAAGGAATAATAGATAATCTCCTATATAATCCATCTGATTTATCCTTAGTAACCGGAAGACTATTCATAGCAAATATTAATTTTGCTGTGCTAGGGAATGAGAATCTATCTTTATTTTTGTACTCACCATCAAGCATATCTCCTGACACTATTTTCTTAAAAAATGCTGTTGTCTTTAAATTTCCTTCTATTTCTGATGACTTATTAATAAGTTTACCAAATAATGAAACTCTTGCAAAAGGTCTATCTAGTTCACTAATATCAACATCACTTATATTTTTACTTCCCCAAATGTAATCCATTATATCTAGTAACACTGATTTACCATTTGATCCTTCACCAACAAGCATAAATGACTTATGATACTTACAGGAAGGCGTAAGGCAATAACCCAACATCTCACCAATTAATTTCATTCTTTCAGCATCGTTTTCAAATGTGGATGTCATGTAATATTTCCAATTGTCAGCATTATTATCTTTTAATGAATTAATATCATAATTTACATTAAGTTGAATTGTACCATAATCTTCTTTAAAAAACTTATTTTCATAGAAAACAATATTTTCAATATCTGTAATATCTAATGTACCATTTTTTACTATCAATCTATTTCTATTGTAGTTAAGTAATTCACCTAAATTATCATTATTAACTTGATTTATAAGCATTCTATATGTAGAGTTTATTTTCGCATTTGTTTTCTCATCCTCATTATCTAAAATAACCCCTATTAATTGTTGAATATGTAAATCTGAACGACTTTCCCAAATTACCCCGTTAAACATTAGGAATCCCATACCCGTACTATAAACAACATCATATTTAGTTATAAAGTAGTTAACAAATAATTTATCCATAAATTTACCCTCTTCATAGAACTTTCCTTCATTAATTTCAACCATTTCTCCATCTACATTACAGTGATACTTTTTAATTGTTTTTTCTGTTTTTATTGCTATTGTAAATTCTTTGTTTTTGCTTTTATATTCTTCGATTACCTCTAATATTGTATCTGTATTTATCATTATTTCCTCCTCATAGTTCACAAAATTTAATTTGTGAAAGTTTAATTAATTTAAGTTCTAAAAATAAGAGTTTTAATATTTTCGTAACATCCCATGTATTTACTAATTTCTGAGTTATAAAATTCTGAAATAAGCGAATCTACTAATTCTTTGTCTTCGTATACAAATACTTTTTTGTTCCCTTCTCTAATAAATCTGGTGAAATTTACACCTTTTAAGTTTAAATAAGCCACTTGCTTAGAATCAATTATACGAGTTTCCATGATATTTTCCTCCTCATTTTAAATCCCAACGCTATGGAATTTATAGTATATTTAATTTTATTTATTACCTATGTAAAACCATACACAATCATTTTCTTACTCATCCTTTGCCCCTTTCTACCCTTACTTCTTCTTCATTCTAACTCTATTAATTGCTCTATATCTTTTCTTGCCAATATTCTTTTTGCCATATCTTTCTTTAACTTTTTCATATTCTCTTTTGAATTCAGGATCTTTATATTCTTCTTCAATAATTGCATCAATATCAACTTCTACAAAACACAAAAGTATTCACCTCCTTAAATTATCTTATTTAATAATTATATCATTTTACTAACCATATGTCAATAATTTTATTTATTAATTTAACAAACAATAATACATTCTAAATATTATCTGGATTAATTACAATAATCTCTTTCTTTTGCATCTTAGCATAGTTTACACAGTTCCCTGTACCACCCTTACTACCACTCCATACAGCAATAACTATATCAGAACTATTGACCATATACTGATTACGTTTTTGCATCTTAGCCGGATAATAAATATCTTCTTCATATCCCTTAATTTTATAATTTTCTAACTTATCAACTCTTGTAATTTTATCAGCTTTATTTAATTGCTGTCTCCATTTAATTCTATCTAAATCATTCCATTTCACATCTTGTTTTAAAAATGGTATTGCTACTTCAATTGATATATTATCATATGTCAATTTTAATTTATCACATATATGAAACGCCATTTGATCTATACCTAAAGCTCCTCCACATATGAAATGAAAATTATCTCCTTCATTATTGTCTAATACATCCATTATTTTACATGATAATTCTTTCATGATATTATGATTTTTAACTGTATTCCAATCATATCCACCCAATTTGTTTGGGCGATGCCCTGTGAAACATATTGTAATCATTGCACATATCTCCATTCATACTTAACAATCTATTTCTTCTCTAATTCATAAGCCACATTATCCTGTGAATCACTTTCAACCCATAATCCTTATATCCGTATCTAATATAAAACAAATTTATTCTAAAACATTTTCTATCTGATGGTCTCATATAAATATGTGAATAGTGTCTACCATGCTCATCTTCTTCAGATTCACCATCTTGCTCTACATATTCCCATTCTTCATTATTAACGATTAATTTTATCTCATCTTTAATTGCTTGCATTTGTTCTCTGGATAATTCAATTTTCATATGTATCTCTCCTTTAATATTTTATTTAATCCTATAAACCAATTTCTTTGATAAAATTCCAAACCTATTAACAATATCACAATCTAAATGAAAATCATCTAAACTTATAATTTCTACTACAGCATTATTTGGAATTGTATTTCCATGTAAACTTCCAAGAACAGAATTTCTAGAAACTGATTTAGCTTCTTTGATTTCCTGAATATAATCTTCCCAAGATTCAACTTCAATTACTCTGGATTGATGATCTTTGATTGTGTTGTTTTCATCTATTGATAGATTTGTTTCAATTACTTTTATCATATATTCAATCTCTCCTCTCAATCATATAATCCCTTAACATATTCTTTTATTTGCAATCCAGTGAATCCTAATTTGTGTAGTTTATCTAACATTGCTTTAGCATCATGTAAATTAAATATTATAGCATCTTCATGAAGTGGTGTTAGTGATGGCATACCATTATCATAATCCCCTTCATAATATTCATTGATAAAATTATATATCACATATTGTTTAGTCATTGGTTTTCACCTCCTTTAAAATAATCATATTACCACCATTCTGGCTTAATATCACTATCCCCTTTGAGATATTCCAACAAATCAATTAATCCATTATATATCACAGGAATATATTTTTCCTTTCTGTAAGCACTAGCCAAAAATCTGTGCTGTCCATCTTCAATAAATGGAACAGGGTATATCTTGGAATCTGCACATCTATTATTAATGTGAATAGCATCAATTTTTTCTGGATAATCAATAAAATATAGAATCCTTTTAATATGATCACGCTTATTCCAAACATCCATATATACATCACATCTGTCGAAATTATGTAGTTTATGTTTTGTATGATGTATATAATTTTCAATGTCTTGTAAGTATATTTCGATACTGTTCCAGTAGAAAGGTGTAGAGATATATTCTTGTAATCGTTCCATTAGGAGTAATTCAACTTCACTCATTGGTTTTACATCCTTATATAGATTTATTCCAAACAATTAAGATATTTACAAACCCTTAATTGTTTGGAATATTATCATTTTGATTTGGCAATACAAATATTTAGAATGTACATTCTTTCATTTGGTTAAAATATTCACTACCATGTACTATTCCCTCTTGTTTGGCAAAATCTGCCTGAACTCTAATCAGATTACTAATTAAATTTGAAAATGAATTTGTAGTAATTCTTGATTCCCGTTGGAATGTGACAATCAAATCATTGGCTTGCTTTATTGATAATTCCATCTGTCGTGTTGCCTCTTTAACTTGTGTGTCGCTCAGTTTTATGATAATATCTTTAGCTTCTTGATTTAATTCCATGTTTAAAACCTCTTTCATATGTTTTATTCCTTATTAATAGTATAACATTTCATTAATCAAATGTCAAATAATTATTTTAGTATTTTATAAATACAAGCAAATGACAAATTTTATATTATGGAGTATATGTTTTTTGAGATATTTCTGCGAATTTAAATTTAATGCCATATGTTTTTGAAAAACATTCCCAACAATTTTCATATCCCTTTATTTTTATACTATCGCATTCTTCACAATCTTTTTGTTCTGGGCATTTAATAACCTCTAAAAGTTTATAAGATTCGAATGCATTTTCACTAATAATTATCATTTATTTATTCATTCCTCCTTAATCTGTCATATTCCTTTTCCGTAATTTCAACTGCTTTATATACCTTAGAAAAATACTCCCATAACTTTTCATTTTTCTTATAACTAATACTGCAAAATCCTGTGATATTATCAGAATCATCTAATTCTTTAAAGTATTTATGTGTCATCACTTAAACCACAAATCATCAATAAAATTTATATAATCATTGAATTCCTTATCTGTCATAGACCCAAGGCAAGCAACATTCATATTAAATTCTTTCTCACTGTTTCTGATGAATTGCAATAATGTTTCATTTTCATTGACTTGTTTGTTTATGTCTTCTGATGTGTATTGCATTTTATTATTCCTCCTTATTCTACAATATTTAAATTTTCTTGAATCATATCTCCTGATTGCGATGTACATTCATATAATGCGTTACAGTTAGGACAGAAATATTCTTGTGTATATAGGTCTTCTTTTTCATTGTAATCAGCAGTAAATTCTGTTTTAATTAATTTAACTGATGGTTCACAAATTTGACAATACATAAAATCAATCCTTTCTTATATCAAATAAAAAGTCGAATTTCACGGTTTTTAGTATTTTATATTAGCGTTAAGTCAAGATCATTTTTATGTATTTGTGTATCCAAACATTCAACATTGTTCCTCGATTCATCTATGCTCCACAACTGAAAATGAAATTTGCTGTTGTCTTTATTCTTTTTCCTAACGATTCTATACGGCAATTTTTCTTCTATATATTTCTTATAAACTTCGGTAGTCCATATAATTATTTTATTATATCTTTCTTCAGTAAAGAATTCTTGTTCTCTATACCATTCTTCAAAAGGGAAAGCCCACTTCCCACAATTACAATTCCTACATGCAGGGATGCAATTAGATAAATCATTTGCTCCATCATCATATATATGTTCCTTGTGAAAATCTCCTTGCTTTGTTACTCCCATTCTGGTTATTTTATGGTCTATAATTTTTAGTCCACAATAAGCACAACATTGGATTCCATTTACATCTTTAAAATAATCCTTACAATAATCCCATTCCTTTTCACTAATCTCATGGTTTCTATGGTTTTCATAATACTTTCTAGCTTTAACCTCTGGCCTTTTATTATAGTTTGCCGTATATCCTCTTTCTTTTTGTCGTTTAGAACGTGCCCGATTCTTTAATTTGGTTTTATAAGTTTGACCTTTTCTTATGTTTAATATCACACTCCTTTCTGGATGATCTTTAGCCCATTGTCTTGCTTGCTCAATTCTATTTTCTCTGTCCTCCATATATTTCATATTATTATATATGCCTAAACATTTTTTACAGGACATATTAAATTTATCTTTATTGGCATTATCAGTCCCAAAACTATGTTTGTCCATAATAAACCATTCTAAGCAGTCTTTACATTGTTTGTATTCTACTCCGTCAATCATTTTGTGATAGTCATTATATTTTCTACTTTTCTTTTTCATTATTTATCTCCCTTTCTACTTAATCCCTTTCAATATTCCATTAACCTTCTTATCATAAAATACAACCATTTGCTCTCTTAATTTTTCTTTAAATTCTACCTTGATTTCTTTAACAACTTCTGAAAATGCATCATTAATCTTTTCTTCTATTTCATTAGGGTCAAATAAATATACTCCCATGTCCTCTAATTCTGTTTTGAAATGTTCTTTGATAATTTCAATAAAAGCATTTTTCATTTCTTCTTTGTCTTGAGCATCAAATATTTTCATGATATTATCCATTTTTTAATTCCTTCTTTCATTCTTTTAATTGTAAAAACTTAATCCAAAACAATACAATCTCTTGCTTCAACAGTATAACTTAAATGACCATTGGTTTTAACTAAGTAATACAAACCATATTTATTTTCCTTGATTTCTAATACTATATATGTTTTACCTATACAATTTTCATGTTTTTCAGAATACCATAAAGAATCTGTGTTGGCTTTAACTATTTTAATTCTCATAAAATTAATCTCCTTTACATCGTTAATTCCATCTCTGATAATAATCTATTGGTCTGAGTTAAGGTTTCACTGATTGATGCCTTACAGTTACCTTCTGGACTGTCTGATAGCATTTCAGTAAGATATTTAATATATGCTTCAAGAGCATTATAGATGATATTTTTCTCTTGTTTGGAAACTTCTAATGTTGTTGTGATTTTCATTTTGGTTTAATTCCTCCTCTTTTAATTATTTTAATCCACGTATTATATCATTATACTGATGTAATAATTCTACTGCATTGGTTAAAGTTCTTAATTTGCCGATGTCATTCATTGAAACGCTTTTTGAATAATCCTTTTTAATTTCAAGTAAATAGATGATAGTTTCTTGGATTAATAATTCTGTTTCAGTCATTGTTTTTTAAATTCCTCCCATAGAGTTGACTATTTTTATTTACTCTTTACTTCTATTTCTTCATCAACTTTTGATTCAATTTTGTTCTCATACTGTTCTTTAGTAAGCCAACTGAAAGTGAAATCATTAGGATTAAAACCATCACCAATAATTTTATTAGTTATATGATCTTTAAGTGAACTACTGTCTAAAGGGTTGATTAATAGTTTTGTACAGTCATCAAAAGTTAATTCGGCAGAA
>Ga0209728_1000580_pt1 | contig 27803 bp, 25 predicted proteins | sample RifGroD1_FD_183997 | JGI IMG/M metagenome (GOLD analysis project Ga0209728, IMG submission 183997) | Groundwater microbial communities from Rifle, Colorado, USA - Groundwater D1 (SPAdes) (version 2) | ecosystem: Environmental > Aquatic > Deep subsurface > Groundwater | place: Rifle, Colorado... | reverse complement strand
CACCACCAAAAACTTCCTTCAAATACTCAATACTTTTTCCGTCTTTCATAAATTCATCAATCTTATTATTAAATTTCAACATATACTCATTAATTTTTTCTAATTCACTTTCTGGGAATTCACTTACTATCTTATCAAATACCTCTAGATTAATTAATGAATTTAGCACACGAATCTGATATTCAAAATCATCTGTTTTAGCAATTTCAATATCTGTAAATTGTTTTATTGCAAGTAGCATTAAATAGCTAATTTTAACTGATTCATCTAAATTTTTAAGATTTTCATAATTACTAATAGACTCCATAATTAATGCATTTAATTTGGTAGGTAGAAACTTCTGATCTACCAATACTTCATAATCTTTTTTGTTGATATGGATATTAACTTTTTTCTGAACAAATAATTTTGATTGTTCTTGAAGGAGAATAGAAGATGTTAATTGTTTTGATTTTGCCATGATAGGAATACCTCCGTTTATTTTTATTTTATTTATTTAATTATGTAAAATATTTAAAAAGAGTAATAAAAAAGAATATAGAAAAAATCTATATTCTTTTTTATTACTCTTTTTAAATTAAAATATTATTAATCACTATCCATTTTAATCAATCCCAATTTAATTCCAGCAAACCTCACTCTTCCAACAATACTGTCTTCATTATCTTTCTCTATGAATTGAAATTTATCATTGTCTTTAAAAGACATATTTACCAACTTATTAACATAATGTCTGGTATGTCTTCTACAAATAATAACTATATCTGAATGTTTAATCATAATTTCTAACTTATTTACATCATCTAAATCAAATGAATCAAACCATAATACATTCAATCCATGCTTTTTTAATCTGCCCATATATTGATTCTTATATTGTGAGCCAACAATTAAAACTGTAAAATTACCAAAATTAACATATTCATCAGCGTTGTTATTTTTACGCTTATACTTATTAATAAATAAAGAATTTTCTTCATACATATCATAATTAAAACTATAATACTGAAATGCTTTAACTAATTTTGCTAATCCAAATTCTACAATTGCTTTCGCAGGAATTCCATTTTTCATATATGGAATAGTATTAATAATAGGATAAGTTTTATAATTTGTTCCAATAAAAAACCATCTATTATTAATTAATCTTAACCAACCAAATTCTATGTTAACATTATCTTCTATTTTCTGCACATCAGATTTACAATTATAACCTAATCCAAATTTCATTTTATTAAAATATAACTTATATAAATTATAGATTTTTTCATATTCCATATAATTTGTATCATTAAACCTTGCAATTAATTCATCTATTAAATCTAGAACAGTCAAAGATTCTTTATAATTCTCAGAAAGGTATTTAAAATGTTGTAATTCAATACTCATATTATTAATAATTTCTTTATGTTTCTTTAAATCTTCTGCTACAGTAGAAGTATTAATATGTGTTAAAACAGTTTTAAGTTTTTCATATTTAACACGTACTTCTTGATGTTGAAGTTTCATTATTGCAAATGTATTTTTATAGCTCTTATTATCTTCTACTAACTTATCATAATTATCCTTATAAGGTAGCCTATTTAATACATCTTCCTGAATTTTAATTAAAATATTTTCCTGCTCAGTAATTTTATTTCTCAATGATAATATTTCAGCACTTTCATAAAGAATATTCTTCTGTTTTAAATAATAAATTTCTTTCTTTAAGAGAGAGATAGTAGATTTATTATCTTTTAATTCTTTATTTTTTAGTACTAAATCCTTTTGTAAATTCTCAATTTGTTTATCTTTTTGACGTAATTCTTTTGAATATTCTTTATTACTTTTATCATTGTTATTGCTAATAATATCATTTATTTCTTCAGAATCTTTTACATTTTCAACTTTAGTTACATTTATGAATTTTTCTAATAATTTTTTTTTCTTATTTGCTGTTTTGTCTTTATCATTTTTATAAGTTTCCGCAAATTTAAGTTTAGGATCTTCTGACATCATTTTAATATTCATTTTATTTTATCACCTCTATTGTATATAATATTATAGTATTATATGAAACATATAAAAATATTATACCATTTATAAGTGATAAAATAAAGTGTAAATAATATGGGAGGAGGTAAGAATATATTTATATTAATATTTTATTTATTTTTAACTTTAATCTTATTAATTGACCACAACCCTATTCCGATTGCATCGCAAATATCCTCTGATAATTCTAAATTATATTTATCTTTTATCATTTGAATTGTGTTAGCCTTTTGTTCGATTCTTTTCCTCCCTTTTATTTTGGAATAACTTCTCCATGTTCCAGGAGATACAATTTCAAAACCAATGTCTAAGTCAAATAATACATTCATTAATACACCTTGCATCTGAGATAACTCTTGATATGTTTTATATGATTTCTGGAATTGTGTATCTTCAAAAACAATAAAATCAGGTTTATGTTCATTAATTTTTAATTTAATCAATGAAATCATTTGTTTCATACGTTCAATTATATTCTTTTCTTTTTTATCTACTTCAAGTTTTCCGTATGCTACTAATTCTTTGTTATCAAACAAAGAATAACCTGATATTTTTGTAGCTTGGTCAAAATTTAATATTTTAATAATTAATCACTCACTTTCTAAATTAAATTTTTAAATAATCATAAAAATCACAAAAAATGAAACCCTTATATTTCAAGGGTTTCTTCACTCTCAAATTACCATAAATCAACACAAAACAACGCTTTTGTTATGAAAAATGTAAAAAATAATTAAGTAGGAGAGATATTAAACTTCAATCCTACTTAATTATTAAATAAATAAATATGCAATTATTATGTATATAATATTTAATTATCTACTATTTCACTATCAAACTAACGCACCTTCGATAGTTAGATAGTTATTTCTTGTGGTGGTCGCATTTTGTCAATTTCATGTTGTGCTAATAACTCTGCTTCGCGCTTACAATTTTGAAGATATACTTCTGTTGTCTGACCTTCAGTTGTTTCTTTACCCCATCTATATTCGAATGTGTAGGTTCCATCAGTAACAACAAATAAAAAATGATTTGATTCCTCATAAATTTTAGTAGTTAACATTACACACACCCCCTTTTAAACAGCATAAATAGCACCTACAGAATAAGTCCATGCAGAACTGTCACTATGCGCTATCCTAGCTTGCCACTTGTAAGGTATTATTAATGACTTTGTTTCGGTTAACTCACTCATACCAGCAGATAAAGTGCCAGGGTAAAACATATACATTTTTTTCCCTACTGCACTTATTGCGGTTGTAGCAACAAAAAATATGTGTGATTGACTGTTGACAGTTGCGACTAACTGTGGTATCAATGTACCTGTTCCAGCCACCGTTACATTAATTTCTACAATTAAACCTTTAGAGTTTGTATTTGTTTGTTCGGGACTTAATGTTGATGCTGTCCTTTCGGCACTTGCCAATAAAGTCATTGCATAATTGCCTGTCATTGCTTGTATCTTTGTACCATCTGAAATACCAATTAAATTAGCTTTTGTAGGTAAATTTTGGTTTAATGTTTGTTCAACATTACTACCAGTTAGTTTCATACTCCCCGGACTAGCATCAGTGAATATCTCATTCCCACTTGCATTTTTATTCACTACACCATTTGTAGTCCCACCTGTAGTTTGATCAATTCCAACCTTACCAACAATATCACTACCTGCAATTAAACTAGGTAAACTTGTTACACCTACATCACTCAATTTATCAACTACATCTGCTAATGTTTTAACCGTTTCTCCAGTTTTTGTAATTGCATCTCTTAATGCAGATAATGCAATATCAATATTAGCATTAGTTACAGTAGGAATATTTGTTACTTCTGTTCTTAAAGAATTTGTTCCTCCAGATAATAAATCTGTTAAAGGAATATTTTCAGGCAAAATTTATCACATCCTTAATATAATTTAATATTTATTATAAATAATTATTATTTTTGTAATATAACATTTTAAAATATCTAAATCCAAACTCTATCAATATTGTTTGTAATATTAATGTTAAAAAGCAGGTTAAAAAAACCACCTATTGACATGTTGTTAATTATTGTGGTAGTATTAATCACATTATTTATATTAATATTTTGAGTTGGATTTATTTGTTCGTTATTTCCTAACCAGATATAATTCATATTTATATCACCTCTTTAAAAGTTTTATTACATTCAACTAAAATTTTGAACTTTTAGGAAGAACCATATTTAATTTAATTTATTTATTAATAATTTTAACTCCTCAATTTGTTTTTGTTGTTCCTGAATAGCTTTAGTTAAATAAGGAATCAATTTTTCATATTTTATTCCATAGAAATCCTCATCTGATTTAGGTTTTGATTATTAAATAGAAAAAGAAGTGGCATTTTGAGATACTACTTCTTGTAAATTGTTTTTATTTTCCTTTAAATATATATCATTTTCAATATAATAAAACTCATAATTTTTATAATATTGTTTTTCACCTCGTAAACATTTACGAACACTTGAATCGTCAAGTTGATAGTTATTAGCAATATCTTTGACAGTTTGAAAAGTATTTATTAATTCCTTAGTTTGTTTATTATACATGTTTATAAATTTATTTTTATCATATATAAGATTGACAATTTTATTTAATTCTTCTTCTTCTTCATTTTCTGTTGTGTAAACAAATATATAATCTTTATGAAAAAGTCTTTTGCCAAGCAAACAATTATTTATATTTTGACTTTGTAAATTTAATATTCTAGCACATTCTATTTGATTTTGCCATTTGTTAACAAACTCAGGATTTATTGACTTTGTATATACACTAAATTCTTTTTTACTAAATCTTGACTCATTCGCTTTACCAGTTAATAAGGATAATTTTTCTAATGAGAAATTATCCTTATTTATAAAAACATAATCTTTAACAAAAATACTTTTGCCTTTTAGACACTTACTGATACCTTGACGATTTATTTTTAAATCTTCAGCACATAATGCAATAGAGTGCCATTCTCCTATATAATTTCCATTTTTATCATACACGAAAAAATTATTTATACCATGAGATAAAGATAATAATTCTCTATTGCTCCTATCTTGACAAAATTCTTTTCTTTTTTTAGATATATTTTTCCTGTTTTCTTCATTGATATAGAAATTTTTCATTCTATTTGATTGAACTATTTTTAACTCTGGATTATCAATATATAATTGTTTTTTTATATTTGACATTTTTTCTCTATTCTTTTTATTTTCAAAGTGTTTTATCTTTATTTTTGATAGATTTTCTCTTAACTTTGGATTGTCTATATATGCTTGTATAACACTATTTGAATTTTTTATTTTATTTTCTTCACTTTGAAAATACTGTTTAATTCGTTGAGATTGTGCTTCTCTATTATTTGGGTCTTCAAAATATTTCGTGATGTTTTCACTTATTTTTGCTTTTTGTTCTTTAGACATTTTAAATCCATTAGTGCCTTCTCCACCCAACGTGCAGTTATAACCATTTTCATATGTATCATATTTTCTAATATAATATTTTTCTAACTCTTTTAATTCTTCTATTGAATTTGCGTAGTCAATAACCTTAAAATTTATATTATTTATTTCATATTTTCTTATGGCATTAGAAAAAGCATTTTTCTTATTTTGAAGCGACGTATTATTGTGCTGTCTTATTCTTTCTTCTATTTTTTGTGTTGTCATACCAACATATTGTTTTCCACTTGGACTTGTTGCTAAATATATTTTATAATCTGTTGGGTTTTTATCCGTAGATATTTTATATTTGTATTTACTCATTTTTTATCATACACCTTTCTGTAAAAAAGTTTTATAAATGGATAAAGAGATGTGTTACAGCACATCTCTTCGTTTTACATCTTATAAGTTTGCAACCTCAAAAGAGAACCATATTTAATTAGTTATTATATTTAAGCTATTTGAACAATTTTTAACCAGTTACCTGTTGTATCTGTAAGAACAGTACTATCACTAAGACATCTAAGTCCTATTTGAGTATCAATAGTACACTCTAATATTGCGAATGTAGTACTTGATACACCAGACGAACCTAGTACATCAGATGCACTACCTTTTTCACCTATATAACTTGATGTTGTGTAATTATAAAATTGAAAGGTCATACCAGCATCATTATCACTTATAAGCTGTACGCCCATTAGTTCATAAACTCCTGGATATAATTCGTATCTCCCGCCACCCATATTTGTTTTGATGCAATTAGAAATAACTCCTGTGCTAAAATTAAGTAAGGTGTTTGCGGCTGGATTTACTGCTACTACATTACTTGCTTTTAGATATGCGAGGTTACTAATTTTATCCCATCTTGAACCATTATAAACATACTTACCAGAACTTCCATCTGTTACATACACTTCAAGTCCAGAAATAGGTGAAACAATAGCATTTCTCTGTGCAGTTGTCATTCTCGGAGTAGTAAACCCCTTTGTAGTACTTGTTAAGTCTAGTATAGCACTTGTATCAGGTGTCACAACTCCAATACCCGTTCGACCATCAGTAGTAATAACGAATTTTTCACCATTTAAATAAAATATACCAAATCTGCCTGTCGTATTACTCAAACCTACATTCTTACCAATAACCCAAGCTTCATCATTTGTATCAGTAGAATCCTTAAAACCAATTGAAGATTCTGAATCTGCTCCATTTCCAATAAACTGTGTTATTCCATAAGTAGAAACACCTTTGATCTCTACTCTTTCATTAGTGGTATCAACATTAATGATTGGCGTTATTTTATCAGATTTAGTTATCTGAACACCTGTTATACTATCTGATGCAGGAGCAATGGCTGATGCTGTAACTTTCCCATCTGTATCTACTTTAAATACATCAGTTGCAAGAGAATCTTTTCCAATAAATATATTTGTACTACCATCACTAGAAATTCCTTTTGCTTTAACTATTCCATCAACATCTAATCCATCTGATATATCCCATTCAACATTAGAATTGTCCCATAATATAGTTTTATCAGTAGTGCCTTTTAAAACAATACCTCCACCATTTGCTAATGTATCTGTAGGAGTTTCACTAACTGCTAAATTAATATTTTTATTAGTAACATCAAGATTTGTTACATTAACTTGCGTTACTGTACCATCTACAGTTAATGCTCCATCAATAAAAACATCTCCGGTTACTTCTAATTTTTTAGTTGGATTAATATTACCAATTCCAACATCTCCAGTTGATGTAATTATTCCATTTGACACATTACCATTTTTAAAAATAATATCACCAGTAGTTGCACCTAATACTAAATCACCATCAGAAGTGATAGTTTCTACAAAAACTTCTTTAATAACTTTAGTAGAAGAACCTATACTATAAGTATTTGATAAATCTGGTAAAATACTCTTTTTAATTACAACATTCTTGCCAGTTATAGCATCCAATGTTAAATTATCATCTGAATATATTTTACGTACATCAACTTCTTTATATACTAATGCAGAAGTACCAATATTTGATATATTGGTTATTGTTGGTTTAATATTTCCATCTGTATCTATTTCAATTACATTTGTTTCAGTGCTATCTCGACCAACAAATATATTACTAGTTCCATCTGAAGTAATACCTTTTACTGTGATTTTGCCAATTGCAGGGATTCCATCTAAATCTGTCGTACCAATACCTAAATTATTATTTGCTTCATCATAAGCTGAATTACCAATAAAAATTTTGCCTTTTGTAGCATGTTCTGTACTTTTAAGAGTTAAATTTTCATTAATAGCAGTACCACCAGCAATTTGTTGTCCACCTGCACGACCTGTTTGTAATACAATATCAGATGGATCAGCAAAATGATCATAGTCATTTACTGTAATTAAAGACGAAAAATTTGTTTTAATAATTACAGTATCATTAGCATTTACTATTACATCACCAACAAGAGTACCAGAATCACTAAGTTTATATTGATCACCAATTGCTCCACTGGTAAGTGCATTAAAATTTGCAACACTAATAGCACCTTTATAATTTAAAACTTTTGCAATTAAATCTGATAAGAGATCCCAATTATTGCTATTTGCTTCAAATGACCCACTTTGAGCACCAGTCATATTACATACATAAATTTTCCCATTCTCAATACACCAATTATCTTTATTCCAAGTTTTTTCACTCCAAGCAGGTGCATAAGATATTCTTTCATGTGTCATTACCCATCTATCAATTGCTCTCCAAGGTTGGTCTTGTGTTATATTAGTTTTAATTGAAAAGTTTTCTGTACTAGTTAATTCACCATAAATAGATACACCATCAATATAATTAAGAAAACCAGGAATATCTATTTGAATTTCAGTATTAGTAATCCAAATAGAAGCAGGAATAACTTTTTGTAAATACATAACTCCTGTATTATCAGTACCAAAATAAGCACGTAAAACAATATCTTTAGTAGCAGGAATTGAACCAGTTTGATAGTATAATCGTGAAATAATTTGACTTTCAGAAGGAATTACTACATATCCAAAAGATGTCCCAATTACTTCATTAGTATCATCACTTTGAGTAATAATTCTGGTTTCTTTTACATTAAGAATAGGCATTTCTGGTTCATTTGTGCCAGAATCACTAAATGGAGCAGGTATCAATAAAAATTTTCCTGAACCAGATTTAGAGGAAACAACCATATGATGACCAGCAGCAGAAATAGAAAGATCACGTCCGATATGTAAAGAATTACCACTTACACGTAAATCAGAATCATTCCAAACACTATTTTCACGTTTTTGAAAAACAGGTGTACCATTATCATCAATTAATCTAATACTATTATTGGTATTCTCATCACCGACAATATAAGTAATGCCTGAAGAATTAGATGTAATTGTAGTTGGACTTTTAGAAATTAAAGGCATTTATTTATCACACCCCTTCAGTTACAAGTAGATTCTTAGTAACTCCCTCAACATTATGAATACAATTTATTGCTTGTGTAGATATAAACCAAGGTTGTAATTCATAATTACCACTTGCACTAATAGGAATACCTTCACCAACCACAGCATTAGTTCCAAATGATAAATACATATTTGTATCACTATCATTAACTATAAGTAAATATTTTCTATTAGAATTAGCAGGGAGGACAATAGTAGATGTAGTAGATACTGAGATGGTTGTATGAGTAAGAGTTAAATTTGGAAATGCTGCTATTACTGTGCGTTGTACACCTAAACCTTGAGGATCTTTTTCGTATGATTGTTGTACGGTTGAACCATCCGTTGCAATACCTTTTTGTTTTGTGTTTATGAAAGTTTCATCAAATTCCCATGTTGTACCATTGAAGATATAATCTATTATATTATCATCTTCAGTAAATAAATGAAATAAATCACCCATATCAGCATGAATTGGTTGATCATCTAATGATGTACCCCAATAATGCTGTAAATGTTTATAACGAGATGTACTTATGATAGGCATGTTTGTGTATCACCTTCTTTTTTGAATTTTGGTTTTAGTTTAGGATTTAGTTTTAGTAAATTGTTGATATTGTTTGGGTAATAATTATATTAGTAGTTATATTTATAATATAAACAATTAGGTTGGAATGGATAAAATAAAAAACCCTTATAGATAAAGGGTTTGTTGGATTGGATATTGATATGAAATTGCGGTTTTGTTTTGATTTTTTTTGTTAGATATATTTAGAATATAGTAATTTATAGAATAGGGGAGAGGTGTTATTCTCTAAATTCCCTAATTTATTAGTTAGTTAACTACTACAATAACCATACATTTCACAAATTTCACTCCATGATTTTTTATATCTTTTCCTATAAACACTACTATCATGATTAGATATTGAACTAAATACTTTACTAGAAGGATATTTGTTATGTAGTGCAAAATAATTATCAAATGTATCAGTAAATTCTTTTTGTAAATATTCATCACTAAGAATTCTTGCTAATTTACCTGTTGCTTTGCCAATATTTGATTTATGTTCTTTTTTACGTTTCATATAATCTTCATAATCACTTTCAGAAGAATACATTTTAACAATTTCATCATATATATTTTTATGTATGTTAAATTTATTAGAATAAGAAACAATATTTATTTTAGTATTATCAACAAATTCTTTGTATATTGGTATATATCCAAGATTATCAATTATAGTTAAAAAATTATTTTTATAATCTTCTTCTGCATATCTCTGTTTAACTATTCCCACATCTTTATAAATATTATCTAATCCTATACCAGTAAGAATATCATAAGTTATATAATCATGATTATTTGCAAATCTATGTATATTTTTAGTGTTTATCTTACAATAATTTTTAAATTCATTAATAATATAACCATATAAATCATCAAATCTATTATATTTCTTTATAACATCTATCCATTTCATATTAAAATAATTTCTATAAGATTGTATTTTAATATCAGATACACTATTAAATCCTTTACTAGTTAATAAATATGGTTTTATTGCTTTAATAATAAAATTATTATTGTATTCAGTTTCAGTATATAATGATTTTGTATATTTTGATTTTCCATTAGAAATATTATCACTACATTCTTTACAATATAACTCATAAATATGATATTGAACAAATTCTCTACCACAAGATTTGCAACAAATATTATTATTTATATTAGGATATATTTTATCTAATAATATTCTTGCTTTATTTACTTCTACTTTAGAAAAAATTGATGTTGTTTTTGTTGTATTATTTGCTAAATTAATTACCCAATTTAATTCTTGATTAGGTATAATATTAAATTTTATAAAATATTCTAATTTTAATTTTGTCATGTATCCAAATTTTTCGGTTGCTTCAGATAAACCACTATATTCTTCATTTAATGATTGTTTGTTGATTATTTTCCCATCTTTTAAAATATTATCAAAATACTTAAATATTAATTTCTTTGTCCAATTAGTTTTATCTAATTTTGTTTTAACATTATATTTATTAGCAAATTCATTATATGAATAACCACGTTTTAATATTTGACTATATAAACAAGAATTATATGAAGATAATTCAATTGTTGTAGGGAATGTTTTACCATCAGAACTAATTTCCATAATACCATTAAATATTTCATCATCACTAATAAGGGATGGAGATAATAATTTTTTATATGATACATCTTTAAATTTTAAATTAATGTATGGTGAAATTAAATTATATAAATACTTTTGTATTTCATCATATTTTAAGTCAAATATTTCATAATCAATACCAATTAATATAATATCATTTGAATATTTTTGGTATAAATTTTCTTTTATACTTCTTACTTTATGATATTCTTTTGCTCTTTCAGAACTAATTTCTGACTTTTTAAATCCCCATACTTCAATATGTAATTCTTTATTATTTTCTAAGTAAAAAGTAAAATCAGACCTAAAATATCTATTTTCTTTGCTGAATGGATATTGTTCTCTTTTATATTTGTCTTTTAATCCTTGGGAACAAAAATAATTCGCACAAATTAATTCTCCTAAAGATTTGTTATAGTCTCCACGAAGATCTATTAAATCTTTACTATCATCATATCCTAACAATTTTTTAAATTCATTAATACCACCAAAGTTACTAATAAACTTATTACTTACATGTAATATTTTTTCTATTTCTTTACTTTTAGGGAATCTTTTATTTTCTTCTATGGATATTAATAATTTTTCTTTTAATATTTCAGGATACTTGATATAATAATTTTTAGGTAATGATTTACAAATATCTTCTATTTTATAACCTAATTCCATTGCAGTATCATAAATATCATCTTTATGACTATGAAAATTATCATACAATCTTTTACCTTCTGTATTGTCAATCATATTTGATAATTCATTATACTTTTTTAAATATTTATCTAATTCATATTTTCTATTCTCATGATTAGTATAATATCCAAAATCTTCTTTTGTTTTTGCTTTTGAACTTCTATTTTTCATATTTAATTTATTAAGACATATGCCACATATATCTTTATTATATTTATTTTTTAATAAAACATAATCTCGATATATTCTACTTTCAATCTCATTACATTCATCACATTGAAATTCTATGTATGTATTAGAACCATGATGTAAATGTTCTATAGGGATTAAAAATTCATCATTGTGTTTAGTATATTCATGTCCTAAATCCTCATAGTATTTTCTAGTAGTTGGATTCCATTTTACCATTAATTCTTTTGTTATTAACATTTTATTACCTCACTTTTCTTCCTCACAAAAATTATAAATAGGGAAGATGTGAGGCTCTTATCAGTAGGGTAATTACTCCTACCTATCCCTATATGTATTATACATTTATTTTATGATTCTGTCAATATTTTATTTTTATTTCTTATTTTTTAACTACGATAGTTTCTTTATTTACTCCTACATTATTTTCTAACTTACTAAAACCAAAAATATAATTACTTTTTTCATCAATTATATATTCTGATTCTACGAAATTACCGTTTATATTAATAACTTCTCCATCTGCAACCATTACTTGACCATTAACAAGGATATAAATAACTTCGCCATGTTTTTCAAAGATAGGAAACTTACCTTTTAATATATTTGCCATAAAATTCACATCCTTTTACTATTATTCTATAATATCAATAATAACCATCTGATTAGATGCATTTGGAAATGCCTCACATTTAAAATCAAATACCGAAGGATCACCTTCAGATGCATTTTCAATAGTAAATGAACTTGCAATCTTAATCTTAGGCATAGTAAACCGTGCCGGAAGGTCAACTCCATCAGTCTCCCGTCTCCAAAGTGTATCTGCCTCAATCTTATAGTAACCAGCAAATTTACCAGATTCAATTACAATTTCTTTAGCAGTAGCGGCAGAATCATAATAATAATCTACAATTACTTTATCACCTTCAGCAAATAAATGCGAACTTACTGTTCCAGCAAAAGTAAGTTGATCAGTAGCTAATGTATAACCATTAGTAACATTAGAAGGAACTGTTATGCCAATATCATCACCATTTACAGTAATAAAAACAAACATAGGTGTAGCAGTAGCAATTACTGGAGTTTCATCTAAAGTTACTTGTTTTGAACTATTTAAAGTTAATACTTCTTTTTTATGTACTTTTACTACTCCAGTAGCAACAGTAGTACCAGCTAACATCGCAAGACTTTCAGGTGAAATTAAACTATCTTGCATATTATACATAACTTCTTTATTTGATTCCCACATTAAACGCTTGGGATTACCTGCCCCACCTCTAGCGTACGAAGCATCCGCAGTAACCTCAGTTGAACTAGTTTTCAAGCTCTCCAAATAAAGCGCAGGTTTACCAGTAGCAATTTCTTTAAAAACAACATTAGATATTTCCCTAGTACCAAATCTTGCCATAATAAATTCCTCCTTATTATATTATAATTTTGTGATAAAATTTTTAATTTCAACTTTCTTTGGATCAGCACCATGTAATAAACTTTGAATACTAATTTCATAATTATTAACTAACTGCATACGTTGAAATTGATTATTAAACTGATAAATAGTCATTTCAAAAATACTATTTAAATCAGTGTTTTTATTGTAAAAAGCAAAAGCAGATATTAAATCACTTAAACTTAAATTTTCTCCACTTTTTGATTTTACTTTATTAATTTTTTCTCTGGCTCTTTTAATTCTTTCTGCAATTTCTCTTGCTTTTTCATTTGCTGGATTAAATTCAGTTTCTTCTTTATTTATCATACAATTTATTTCTTTTAATAATCTAACAATCTCATCAAAATTATTTTTATTAATTATTCTATTCTCTTTTAATTCTCCAAAATAAAAAAAACCATTCCATAATTGAACAGTTTCTTTTGAGAATAATTCCAACATATTAAAATAATTTTTTTTAAATTGTTCGTTAAAATTACAAATTTCATATATTACTTCAAAATTAGTAATATCATTTAAATCATCTTCTTTGTTTTGTAAATTTGATTTGTCAATTAATAATAAAGAAATATAATAATTATATTTACTATATCCTAATTTAACTATATCTATTAATTTTAATGGGTATAATTTACCAAAATTTAAATCTATTGGCATACCACTTAATAATAATAATTCAAGATCATCTTTTAAAATCATATTAATCACAACCTTAAATTTGAAAATCAATAAATTTATAAGATACTACACAACCAAAATAATCATCATTTACTTTAAAATCACCACCTGTATTTAACTCTAAATTAAATGAACCAACATCTTTTTTTTTATTAAACATTGAATCGACTTGATCAAGTATGTAATCGTAACGAAGACCATAATCTGTTTTAATTAATGAAGTATGAGAAAAAATATAAATATTTAATAAACCAGATTTAAATGAATTATTAATATACTTATAATTACCAAATGACATTGTTATATAACTCAACGGTGTATCTTGGATATCTATAGCATATTGATAAGGAAATATTTGCGAATGTATTAAACTGGCAGGATTAAAACCACTTGGTAAATTATGATTTAAGAAATCTTCAGGATTAATTACCAATGCTTTAAGTAAATTTTCATTAGATATTAATTTATAGATAATGTTATTTTTATAATTTGTTAACTGAGCAAACTGACCCATTATTTCACAACCTTTACTTTACTCTTAAAAAAATCAAAATAAATTCTTCAATCTAATATCCTTCACAACAATTTCACCATTATTATCATCAATCGCTTTTAAAGTAATAACACTACCACTTTTTAAACATTTAACACTACAATTATTCCCATCAACAATTATCAATTGATAACTTAAACTATCCCCAACAACATTAAAACTAAAATTCTGCTCAATAGGAATACCATTATTATATTTTTGAATTGTATATGTTTTTATTTGTGTTATAATAATTTCATTATCAGGTAAACTTGTAGATGTAAGGGTATAAGTTATATTATTCTGCACATCTTCAATTACATTTATATTAATATTCTTAAAAATACTACTATCACTACTTAAACTAACAGTAATATCACAATTATCAATATTATTTAATGAAGTTACCAAACCACTAGAATTAACTGTACAAATAGTTTCATCACTACTTGTAAAAGTTAAAAAGGGGAGAGGTGATAATAAAATTCCATTGTCAAACACATTAATATTAAGTTGCAGAGTAGTAGATTCTTGAATATTTACCGAAATTCCATTAGTGATTTCTAAAGTATAAACATGTTCTTCTTGTACCTCTTGACTATACATAATCTCTAATCTAAGAATTCCAGGTTCAACTATATCATTGATATCTTTAATCTCATAATTCTGCAATCCTAGTTTATAAATCTCTCCACGTTTAATTTGTCTTGTGATTTCTGTATTAGGAATTTTTAATACAATAGTAGTTGATGGAGTTTCTATATAAGTAGTTTGGTCAGTGTCAAGATTTATATTTGAATTTATTATACAAGGGATTTGATATGGTGTGTTGTTTTTGTGTATAGTTAGAGTGTTGTTGGATTTGCTAATTATCCCAACATCTGATACCTGAGAAGTAGTATCAGTTTCAGTACATATCCAATTTTCACTATCCCATAAAATAATATCTCCGATACTTATAGTCTCATCTGGATAGCATAATAATCTCTTTTTATTTGGATTTTTTATAATTGAACTTTCTTCAACAATACGAACATCTCTATCAACATTATTAATTTTTACTAAATTATAACTTGTAGAATTTTTAAATTCAGTTGATATTGTATTTTTCATATTGTTTACATATAGTGATTTACGATCTTGTCCTCTTCTTTCCTGATAATCTGTCCACCAAGTTATAATATATCAACCTCCTTTAAATTATTCTAACAAATTATTTTAATAAGTGAGAGATATTTTACTCTCACTTATTATATTATTTTACTTTTAAAAAGTTATTCTCTTATTCCAATAAACCTAAATGCAGCAGTACTAGAAGCAGATTTATAATATAATACTTTACAATAAACAGGGAAATTTTCTAAACTTTCACCAGCTTTAAGAGTAATTGTATTACCATCAGTTATAATATTATCAATACCTATAGTTAAATCAACAGCACCATCATTTTTAATTAATTTAATTTCTTTACAATTGACTGTAGATGAAGCCTGAGTAGTGGTAGCCGTAGCTGATACAGTAACAAATCCAGTTACATTTGCCATAATTAATATTCCTCCTTTAATTTATATTATTATTCAATTATAATATTAGCAAGTCTTAGTTTTGCTAATATATCATTTATTTTAGCTTTATTAGCATTTGCTAAAGTTACAACAACATCATATTCAGCTTTAGTTGGATTAGCACCAACGGCTGCAACACCATCTGTTTCTGTAATATTAACAATTGCAGCTTGTTCTTTTATAAACTTAAAATCACTCATAATTATTATCCTCCTTTACTTAACCACCAGACTTATAAAATTTAGAATATAAATAACCATCATATAGATAATCATTAACTTTTAATTTTAATTCTTTATCATATTGTGTTTTCAATTTACTCATAGTACCTAATAAATCAGCAGGACTAAAAGTTTTAAAATCTTTATCTGTCAATCTAAGTTTTAATAATTCACCATTATTTATTTTTTCATCTAACCAAACTTTTCTCATATAATCAGCAATTATCCATTGTTCTTCTTCCGTTAAATCATTTGTAAATTCTTCTAATTCATCATCTCTAGTTAAAGATTGTTTACATTTTTTAAATAACGTCACAGCTTTAGACAAAGTTAATTTATTTTCTGTCAACATTTGTTCTTCATTTAAAGAAGTTAAATCAAAATCATCAATTTCATGCATAAATTTTTGAAATATTAAATCATAAGAAATAGTCATATAATCAACTCTTTATAATTATTTTTTATTTTTCTCTTGATTTTCTTTATTTGCTTTTTCATCTTCTTTCATAAGAGAAATTTTAACTTTTGTCTCATCCTCAATAGTATCAATGACAGAACCTTTTAAATTGTTGTATTCATTAATTGCTAATTCAGCTAATAATTCCTTATTACCGTCTGGAAGTTTAGATATTTCTTCTTTTAATTCTTCTGCATCTAAATTTGCTAACATGCGTTTTAATTCAGAATGTAATTTAATATCCTCATGTTTTAGATTTATAATACCTAATGAATCAAATACATCCTTATCAGGAACATAAATATCTCCTGTTTGAATTAAATCGCTAGTATAAGCCATATTTTCTAATTCCACATAAGGCAATGAAGCAGGTGCAGCAATTTTCATTAAATTAATAGGTCTTCCATTTAATTGAGTCCAATAAATTTTAGAATTAGAATTATTTATGATTCTAACTTTCCTATCTGGATCAATTGTGTTAAATTCGTTTGATTTAATTGTTTTTGCCATAAAAATAGATCATCCTTTTTTATTTTAAATTTATTTAGTTATTTTATTTAGTTGATTTGTTGATATTATGATGCATATTTCCATACGAAACCTTTGTGAGATTTATATGTACCTTCACAACATCCAAGAAGATAAGTCGTTCTGATTTCAGAATCAATTTTTATATCTTTGTATGTGTCCCATGTTTTAATTAATTCACCATCTAAAGTATATTGATTTATCTTCTTACCAATTCTAGGTATGAATTTGTTTACATCAAAATCTTTTTGTTCATACTCAGATTTAAAAAACCATAAATAATTATGTGCATAATTATTATTATGAAGACATGCTCTAGAAATATTAGTTTGAGATAAATTTAATGCCTTGGAAACATAAACAGCACTTTCCCATTCTTTAATATATCTACCATCAATTGTGCATTGAATTATAGGTTTGCTTTGAGATAAACTTATATTTCTTTTACCTTCATCAGTACGTTTAATGCCTTTCATTGATTTACTCATTTTTATTTTAGTTTCTTCTGAATGATGACGACCTAATGTACTTTCAGCAGTAGGACATATATTATAAGCAATTTCTTTATTGGTAGCATCTAATGTATCTATCCAATATTGTTCACGTTTAACTAAATCATTCTCAGATTCTACTTTTTCTAATAAGATTACTATGAAATATTGTGAACCATATTTATTATAAGAATTCTGTAAATAAATATTTTTATGTTTATTATTTTTTAAATCCCTAAGATGCCCTAATTTACGTGACCATATATTTTTAGCACTGCCAACATAAAATTTATTATTTACTAAATTTATAATTAAATAGATTCCTGGATATTTCATATCACTTGTAATGATTTGTAAATTAATTGTTTCTAATATAATCATCTCAATTCTAATTAATTTTAAATTATAAAAAGAAGTGAGATAATCACTTCTTTTTATAATTAGACTATTAATATTTTAGTTATAATTAAATAATTATAATATTAATTTATAAGGACGTATTACGAAACATACAATACCAATTGGAGTAAACAATAGTGATCCCAAATTTTTTATAACTTTCGAAATCAATACTCATATCAGCATTTTCAGTCTCTCTTACAATAGTTTCACCTTCAAATGCCACTTTAACAATTTTACTTTCATTAGTTGCAACAATAATAGCATATTGGTCACTCAATACTTTACTAGTATTAGTATCATCAGCAAAAGCATTAGGCAATACAATTACACTTGCACCTCTAAATTTACCAATTCTACCAAATTCCCTACGTTCAGTTCTATCCATATCACTTACAAATCCAGGAGTTTCTTCAATAGTACCTGCAAAAGTAGGAGTGCAGAAAATAACTACATTATCACCATATGATTGAACATTAGTAATCAATTGACCCATTTGACTAGGAACAAAAGCATTAGCTTGTACTTTCATATTGGCAGAAAGACCAGTAAATGAAGCAATTAAAGTAGTTTGAATTTGAAGATTAATTTTTTCCATAATACCATCTACGATAGCATTAATTAAATCAGTCCAGTCCACAACCCCGTCTAAAAATCTCTCAAATTCGACATATACTGCACCGCCAAATGCTTCCATAGTCATATTAATGTAATCAACATCTAATCTAGTTCTTTCAATTACACCACCTAAACCAACTTTGGTAATAAAATTAAGTAAGCCCCTTTTACCTTTCTTAGTTTTAAATTTAGGTTTTTGTCCTTGATCTAAAATTTGGTATTCAACAAAACCACCATAAGCATCATCAACTCTCTTAGGGAGAATTTCATCAACATTTTCTTCAACTAATTCAAAAATTTCATTCTTGTTTTTACGGAAACTTTTATACCTATTTTTACCATCAGGTACTAATTCTTTAAAAGCATTTCTTAATGCCTCATTTTTTTCAGCAGAAGTGTATACAATATCATCTACAATTGAATCATTTCTATTATATGTAGCTTTGGCTAATTCAAAATATTTTCTTTCCATATTAAATTATTCCTCCTTTAATTATTATATTTATATTATATTACTACTAACTTTTTGTGCAGACAAACATTAAACCAGATTCACCAGCAGGCAAAGTTACAACTCTAGTTGCCTGTAATTCAACAGCAGCACCAGCATTTTGAATAGGTTCTAATTCAATTTGACCATTGGTGGAAGGGTACGCATATACAGCAGTACCAGCAGTAATAGCAGCTACAATAGCAGCATAGTTAGCATAATCTCCATCATCATACTTGAAGTTATTAGTGTCGAACATGTCACCAATTTGCAAACGATAAATTCTAGGTAAATATTCATTAAGATTTAATCTAAAATTACCTAAAGACATATCACTTTCATCATACATTTTTTCTACACATGCTACTAAACCAACTCTGTCAGTTGCAGCAGAAGGGAGTCCAAGAGTTTTTGTATAATGCTCTTCTTCTAAAAGAAAACCATTTTGACAAGCAGTAGCAGCAAAATCAGTTGCATTCAAAGCATATTGAATGTTATGCTCACCTGTTTTAACACCTGCTACTTTTCTTAAATTAACAATACCATATCTCCCGGTTGCTACATTGTTTACATTAGCCATAAGTTAATTCCTCCTTAAATTTTATTATTTTATTATTTCTTAGGTATTAATGAAGTCCAATCTTCTTTTTTCTTAATTGAAAAATTAAAAATTGGAATCTCTGTTTCAGTTTTCTTAGTTTTCTTTGCAAATTTTGCAGATAATTCTTTTGAAGCATACATAAGTTTAAATTCTTTATCCATATCTTCAAGAGATAAATTTTTACCATCTATTGATTTAATTTCTTCAACAGATAATACTTTAGAGAAATTTTCAATTAATTCTGCTTTAAGTTGTAATTGCTGTGCTTCAAATGCTTCTTGTTGTTGTTGTTCAATGTTTGTTCTAAATTCTTGAAGGGAGGTATTAGTTTGAGTAAGAATTTCATTTGAACTAACAAGTGTTTCATTTTCTGTTTTTAGAGAATTGAATTCTGATTGAAGTTTAGAATAATTATTTCTCATTTTATCTAATTCTGCTTTTTCTTCTTGGGTAAGTCTTTCTTGAAATAATTCAATTCTATCTCCTTCAAAAGATATATTATCACCATCTTTTTTATACTCTTGGCGATATATTTTTGTTCCTTCCCAATTTTCGTACTCAAAACGATTGTCAAATACTTGATCAATAAAATACCATTCATTATCTGCTGATTCTACAGGATATAATAATTGATATAATGCATATCTAATATCTGAATGAGAAAGTTCAAATATTTTTTTAAATTTTTCTGTCTCTACAACAACATCTTCTTCAAATACTTCTGTTTCTGTTTTAACTTTTTCAATAGATTCTTCTGTTGCAATTTCTTCAATTACTTCTTCAACATTTTCAGTAGTAAATTCATTTAATTTAATTTCTAAATCTTCAAAACTCATTCCTTCAATATCAAATGGTAAGTTATCAATTGTAAAATTAAATTTTTCTAATAACTCTTTGATTTGTTCGTCCAAAACATTACCTCCTTCTTCCATAGAATTATTTATATTATCATATTGAGTAAGAGTATCTTTCAACTCTTGCATCATAATAATAAACTTTTCTTTAAAATTATCTTCTGAAAATGTACCAGTTGTTGCTAATGCATTTTCCATACCAGTACCAAAATCTTTATTTAAAAAAGTAATTCCTTGATATCTATAATCTGTGATATTATAAACTTTATCTTTAGCATTATAAGAATAAGAATCTATCAATATTTCCATTGATAATTTAATTTCTTTATCTCTTTCAATAATATCTTGAGCATAATTTGAATACTCTTTCCAAATATATGCATCACAGAATACATAATTTTTATCATTATATTTTTCAATTGTATGATTACAATTCTCAGGCACTAATCCTATTGGAGTCTCTTTATATATAATTCTATACTCACCACTATTAACTTTATCTTCTTCTATTTCCATGTCGTGACCACCAAATTGCGGCTGTTCATTTTCATCAAAAATTACATTGGCTAATATTGGTATATTTTTAATAGAATCTTTAGTTTTTTCCATATTTTCAACATCAAATTCACTTCTATTAGGATTAATTTGGTCATGGCATACCCTAAGCCTCATTTTGATAAATTTATCAGAATCAAAATTACTATCTATTTCATAGGTAGTAGCAAGAGATAAATTTTGTAATTCTTGTAATTTTGACAATATTTTTCACCTCCTTTAAAAAGTCATTTTATTACTAAAAACAAATTGTTTTTTATCTATTTGTTTAAAGTTAAATGTTATAGTGGGGGAGTTTTCAAAAATAAAAAAACTATTGTTCTGAGACAATAGTTTAAATCCATTTTGAAGTAATTTATTTTTTAATTCTTCTGAGAAACAGTGAATAAATTTCAAATATTATAATGCCTCCTTTATGATACGTTTTGTAATGCGTTTTGTAATTGATATGATATAATATTTAATTCTTTAGTAAGAATTATTTCTATATTATTAAAATCCCAATAGGGAATACGAATTAATTTTATATTATGTTTCTTACAATATTCATTTTTAAGTTGATCATGGATTTGTAAAGTTTCAAATTGTTTTTTAGTCATCCATCCTTCAATCCATTCAAAATGTTGTTTACCATCATATTCAATTAATAATCTTAATTTAGTCATTTCTTTATCCCAAAATACAGCAGAATCAAATTTTAATAATCTTCCACCAACACCTTTTAAATTATTAAATTTATATTGTTTATCATATGGTAAAAATTCTTGTTTCAACCATGTATTTATTTTTCTTTCGCCTTTTGATTCATGACAATATGAACAATTTTGACCTTGAAATATATTGCCCCAACACATTTTAAATTCTTTTCCACAACCATCATTTAAACATTTCCATAATAATAATTTATTATTTTTTATATATTTTGTACTTAATAATTTGTATGGTTTATTATTTAACTTACACCAAAGATTGATATTTCTAATAGAATAAGGATTACCTTTATATGCTAAACTAGGCATTCTTAAATATTGTGTATCTCCCCATGATTGTGCATATAAATATCCATTACTATCTATTAAAATTAACTTATCTTTATTACTTTTATATTGATTAACTAATTTTAAACCTGTGTTGTTCTTATCTAAAAATAATTGAATGTTTTGTGTAGAATATTTATTATTACCACTAACAAATAATTGACGAGTAAGTTTTAATAATGTACGCCAAGTTTGTGAATAGTAATATCCTTCGTTATCACATAAAATTAAAGTAAAATCTTCACCTTCATATTTTTCTGATAATAAGGTAAAATCATAATTATTAAGTTTTAAAAATATTTTAATATTATGTATAGAATAAGGATTATTTTTCTCAACAAAATGTGGAGTTTTACCTTTATATAAATTATTCCAAGATATACTATATAAATAACCATATTTATCTTTAAGTGTTAATTTACTATGACTATCTTTGAAATTACTTACTAATTCTAAATCAATATTATTTCTATCTAAAAATAATATAATATTTTTATTAGAATATTTATTAAATTTAGCAACAAAAATATTTCTACTAAGTCCTTTTAAAGCACACCAAGGAGATGAATAGTAATATCCTTCAGTATCAATTAATTTTAAATCAATCTCATCACCTTCATACACTTCTGATAATAATGTTAAATTTGAATTATTAATATGTAGAAATAATTTAATATTATTAATAGAATAAGGATTAGATTTATGTACAAAACTAGGTTTATATCCACTAAGTAAATCTGCCCAACGAATTACATAATAATATCCAATAGCGTCTTTTAAAATTAATTTTTGTGAGTTATTTAAATATTCTTTGCTAATTAATTCATAACCTAATTCTTCTATGTATTGTTTTACTATGTTAAAATCTGTCTTTTTCATTTTTATATCTCCCTTCATATAATAATACCCTTTAAATTATATAAGTGGCAGGGAGTAGGGAAACTCCTTTTCGGTCTGCACTACCTAGCCACAAAAATTATTATCGTATGTTATTTTCTTTGTCTTGTGTAATAATGGTATTATCTGCTGGATTATCTGTCTTCGGTCTTCCACCTGAATCATCATTATCTACTGCTTGTTGATTCATATTTTTAGGTGGAATCCATAAATCTTTTGATTTAATTAAATTTTCATATATAAGAGTTGCATTATAATCATCTGACGAGTGACCACATTTACTAGACAGTACATTTAAACTTCCACCAATTGAAGTCAATTTGTGTTCTTTTTCAAACTCATCATTTTGATTAAACCAAGTTAATTTCCATATATTTAATCTAAAAGTATATTTCTTTCTTAAATTTACATTAGAAATTCTATAGTTAAACCAACTTTGAATCTTATCAAGCATATTAAAAACTATAGATTGAATATATATCAAATTTTGAGATATACCTACTGAACTATTGGTTGAACTTCCACCTAAGAGTAGAGGATTAGCACCACTCTGCATGTATGCCATTGATTTTGTAAATTCAATTAAACTTGTTTTTTCATTTTGTATTGATTTAAAAGGTATCTCTTTGAGAGGAAAAGGTGAACCCGTTACACATACAGTTTCTGGAACACCCGAAGCAACAACATTAACCCATTGTGCAACAACATCTGGTTCTACAAGAGGTATACCATCCTGATTAGGAAATTCAATATTTATTAATTTTATTTTATCATCCCTTGAACTTTCAATCTCTTCATCAACTAAATCATTTAATAAAAATAATTCAGTAAACAATTGACTGTACAATGGTAAGAAAAATGTATCATTATCTCCACCTAATTTAATACAACATACTTTATCACTAGGTAAAGGTTGCCATTCTGGATATCTTAATCTATCAGAATTAGTTTTATATTTATCATATAATATTTTAAATTCATCAGGATAAATACTCCAAGCAAATTCAGATAATTCATTATCCCTATTTAAATCTTCAAAATATTTGAAGTTAAATTCAACAGAATATTGACTGTTTTTTATAGAATATAATCTAACATATTTTATAGGCAAGTCCCATAAATAAGGAAAATTGCCGTCATTCTTTTCAAAACCGCAATAAGCCCCATATCTAACTAAACTTTCTATAATTCTACGTCCTGTTTTCTTTATATCAATATTATCAACATATTTTCTAACAGTATTAAATTCATTATTAAAGTTTTTTAAAAGTTTATTTATTACTTCTTGAGATTCTTCTTCAGACATTACTTTTGAAGTTTGATTAGCAATTTCTTCTTTTAATTTTTGCATTGTATAAAAATCAGGTTGAAGATAATTATCTAATGTCGCCATATTTGTAGTTAGATTTACTAAAACTTTATAGATGCCTTCAGGTGCATACAGATTATCTGATAAATCAAGTATCTCATTTTGATATTTTTGTGGATTTTCTAGCCATAATTTTATTTTATCTATTGTTACATTTTTTAATTTTTTTTGTTTATTTTTAAATAAACCACCTATTCTTGATAGGGAAAAGTTTTTAGCTGAATCCCATGATTTCTTTAATGAGAATAGGGTAGGGGAGAGGTTTTGATCTAATTCTGACATTAAAAAAATAAAACCTCCTTTCTATTTATATTATTATTTTAACGTCTTGCTCTTGATGATTTATTTGCTATTGCAAAATATGATGAAGGGGAGATGTTTGTATTTTTTTTCTTACCTGTAATATGTTTTCTTCTTAATTCTGATAAATACCATGCAAGCATAGCTAAACAATATGCTCTATCATCAAATAATCTACCTACTCTATCATCTCTTAAATCATATCTATAATTACCATTAGTTCCATCATATCTATACATATTAACTAATTCTTCTTTTGCTAAATCAATATTTTTTAAAGCTAATTCTTCATCAAAAGATAATTTATATGATTTTTCACTATCTGCAAAAGTTAAAAAACCTTTCATATCATAATCTTCTGTAAAACTTATTAAATCAAGATTTAACATTTCAATAAGTGCATCAAATAACATTTTTTTATACTTTTGCGGAGAAAGTAATTTAATTTTATCAACTGCATTTGGGAATTTTGAAACATAATCTGATGATTCAATTTTATCAATTAAACCTTTATGTTTAATTCCAGTATTATCAGTCCAATCTTCCATAAGATAGTCTGCAATATTAACACCGCCTCCTCCACTTCCGGCATCAATGCAGATAGTTTCTATGTTTTCATAATCAGCAGATTGTTTACCATTATAATCCAATATCATTTGTTTTAAATGACTTGTTTGTTCTGGTGTTCTCATTGGTGTCTTTTTTTTCTTAGCAATATCTACAAAACTTACCCCATTACATATTTCCATTTTATAACCAACATTTTCATCTAGTATAATTTCTCCAACCATCGTAATAGCATTATCGTAGGATCTGCTAGGGTCATATGCCAATGCAAATTTTCTATTACCATCATTGGCAAATACTGGTTTCCTTAACTGAGAATTTCTAATAAGTATTGATCTTTTAATAATTTGCTTATCAGAGCCTTCCGTAGTAAAAATATTTTTGTACTCCCTCATTCCCTTGTCATAGTTTTCACGCATAGCATTATCTATTGTTTGTTGACTAAGCAATGGAACTGGATATAATTTACCATTATATGTAGCATTAATTACTACATCAGAATTTATATCTGCTACAAAATAATTAGAATCACCAATCATCATTTTTTGTGCATATTCTCTATATATTCTAAAGAAAAAAGTATCTGTACTTGATGCAGAGGATGCAAATATTGCTTGGTTTGGAAATTGTTTTGGGAAAGTTGATACATCTACATCTCCACCAAGTCTAAAACTACTATTTTGTGTAATAAATGGTAATGATACGGCAAATAATTCATCTGGAGCAAAACCGCTTTCATCATAAAAATTGCAATTCGATCTTTTTGATCGAATATTATTAATTGCTCCATTTAATGAATTTACCGCACTGCCGTTATAAAGGTTGTACTCAAAAGAACTTGGATTATGTGTAAAACCATCTTTATTGGATGCACTTTTTACTGTTTCATTTAAAAATACATCTGTTAAACCAGTAAAAGATGCTATTTCTTTTTTTGCTATCTTTTCAATTTTCGAAAACATTTCCTGACTCTGACTTCCTGAACCAGCTAAAATATAAGCTTGAAAATTAGGTATAAGTAAACTTTTTGCCATTAAAAAAGGAGACCCAAGAGTTGTTTTTCCACTACTTCTTCCCATACACCAAACACAATTAGGAGTATACCAACTTTTTAAAAATACAAATTTTTGAAAATCAAGAAGATCTAATCCGAAAAATCTTTCTGCAAAACGTACTGGAAATTTACGTCCCCAATTAACTATTTCTGCAAGTTTTAAGTATCCATCAATTTTTCTCTGTGACATAGTTTTTTTATTCATTAACTATGTCACCTTCTCTAATTTTTATTTTTAATAATCTATTTTCTTCTTCTAACTCTGTATTTCTTTTTTGTAAATTTTGAAGTAAACTACGTTGCTCGTTAATCATAAAAGTATAATCATTTTCATCAAATTGCAATTGTTTTAAAATACTATTATTACTAATATCTGCTACTTGTTGCATTCCTTCACAAGTTTCTATATCAAAAAGATTTACTTCTACTTCCATAAAACCTTTTTCTTGAAGTTGTTTAATAATTCCTGATAAAGTACCTGCTCCTTTTGATTTATTAGTAGCATGATTAACAGAAATGCCATTATCTTTAGCCATAGCAAGAATAGCACGATATATTTTATCTTTTGTTTCAAATAAAGACTTAACTCCACCAACTTGACTTTGAACATTATTTATATCACTTGTCATTAATGTTAATGCTTGATTAAGTTTATCTATCTGATTAAAACTTTTTACTATTTCAATTACTATAGGAAGTTTAAAAGAATCTTCAAGTGTAGATTCATCAAGAAAATCAACAAGAGTATTATAAAGATACTTTTTATCCATTGGATTATCATTTTCAAATGGATCATAACCAACCATACGAATTACATCTTCTTGGTTTCTTTTATCTTCTTCATTTGTATCCAATTTAATTTCTGTTTCAAATATATTTATATTATTATTAGAATCTAATGGAGAAGATTCAGAAAATGTACGTGATCCGTATTGTGGTAATGAATTTACTTTTTGAAAGTAGATCTGAGCTATATTGCTATTACTATTATTTGCTTGTTGTTCTGCACTATAATATAAACTAGAATCAAAATATACATCAAGCAATCTACATAAAAAATATAATGCAGTTTTACAATCATCATATTTATTTACCAAATATGTAAATAAATCTATACAACATTG